>Ga0065707_10081943_pt1 | contig 28455 bp, 28 predicted proteins | sample SwiRhicommuniRL3_FD_59094 | JGI IMG/M metagenome (GOLD analysis project Ga0065707, IMG submission 59094) | Switchgrass rhizosphere bacterial communities from Rose Lake, Michigan, USA - RL3 v2 (version 2) | ecosystem: Host-associated > Plants > Roots > Rhizosphere > Soil | place: East Lansing...
GCGTCCGAGCCCGGCTGTTCGCTACGATGGGTAGCGGTCTTTTCGCCTGCATTTTGACAGGTACCCACATCAATTCAGTGAACCTCTGGGGCATGGATAACTTACTGGCAATCACTCCAGTTGCGATTGCGTTTACTGCTTTCGCCGTGGGCGGCGTTGCCAACTCTTTCAATATCATTGATGGCTTCAATGGCCTTGCAGCGGGGGCGCTTCTTCTGTCCCTAACAGCTATTGGGACAATTGCTGCCCAGACCAACGACTACACTCTGGCAATGGTGTGCTCACTGATCGCGGCTTCTGTTGTTGGGTTTGGCTTTATAAATTTTCCATTCGGAAAAATTTTCTTGGGGGATGGTGGAGCATATCTTCTGGGATTTATGGTGGCATGGACTGGAGTAATGCTCCCCGCCAGAAACCCCGAAATTTCTCCATGGGCCGCTCTCTTAGCGTGTGGCTACCCCATTTTAGAAGTACTTTTTAGCATCTGGCGCAAACATCACCGCGACGGCTCTCATCCTGGTCAACCTGACAAGGTGCATTTGCACATGCTGATGTACAAACGCGTATCACGGCATTGGTTTGCCGATGCAAAACCCGAACTTCAAAACGGATTCTCAAGTTTTTTTGCTTGGGCATATGCAGTGGTTCCTACCACAATTGCAATCATTTTCCCAAGAGATACCTTTACTCTCATATGTGGATTCGTAGCATCAGCACTACTGTACCGAACCATTTATGTACGTTTAACCCAATTCAGATGGAGCGCAGTTGTTAAGCTCCCAAGAAAGATTATTGGTCGCCGGAATGATGAGGGCGGTGATAAGCAGCTAGAGAGGCATGCAGCCTAGTTTCGACAGTTTTATTTGACCATCATCCTCCCTAAAGGGAGCAGCTGGCATCAGCGTTCTGATGATCGGATCTACTGTACCACTAGTTGTTTTGCAAGACTGAAGAATAGGTTTCTTCAATACCTTCCTTGATCGTTGTTCTCCTCTTAGCCGCCACATGCTTTGATCAACGCATCCACATAGACCAGAGCAGTGGCTGAAAGCCAATTCAACCACTATTGCCAAGTCACCTTGACCTGCCTGGCGATTTTCGTACCAGCTGATTCTTGGGAAGATAGCTCCTCGGGAAGGAGGAGCGATGAAGAAGAATCGATTTACAGAAGAACAGATGGTGAAGATCCTGCGCGAGGCGGACCAATCGTCAGTGGCTGATGTAGCCAAACGCCACAGCGTGAGCGACGCGACGATTTATGCGTGGCGCAAACGGTTTGGCAAGCTGGAATCGGTTGATGTGAAACGACTGCGCCAGCTTGAGCAAGAGAACAATCGGCTGAAAAAGCTGCTTGCCGAACGCGACCTGGACATTGAGATCCTGAAGGAAGTAAACGCAAAAAAATGGTGAGCGCACAGGTGCGCCGCCAACAGGTCGCCTACGTGTGCATGCGTGGGCGATCGCAGCGGCGTGCGTGTGCGCTGTTATCGATTGCGCGTTCGACAGTAAAGTACGAGTCGCGCTTGGACAAACGAGATTCACCGGATAGAACAGATGCGACAGCTCGCCGGTCAGTACCCGCGTTACGGCTATCGTCGCATTCAAATATTCATGGCACGTTTAGGTCATGTGATGAGCGCCGATAGAACGCATCGGCTGTGGCGTTTAGCAGGCTTGCAAGTGCCGAGAAAACGGCCACGAAAACGTGTGGCAACGAGCGGGCCGCGACCGGTGCTTGCCGCTGCGGTGAATCAGGTGTGGGCTTACGACTTTGTATTCGATGCGTGCGCTAATGGCCAGCAGTTGAAGTGTTTAACCGTTATTGATGAGTTCACACGCGAATGTCTTGCAATTGATGTGGCGGGTAGCATTCGTTCCGGACGCGTCATCGAAGTGCTGTCAAAGCTCGCCAGTGTTCATGGTGCGCCGAAGCATCTGCGCTCGGACAATGGGCCTGAGTTCGTCTCCAGAGCGGTATTACGCTGGCTCGCGCAAGCGAACATCGACGCGGCGTGCAGCGATCCTGGCAAGCCTTGGCAGAACGGCTCTAACGAATCGTTCAATGGCAAGTTCCGCGATGAGTGTCTATCGATGCAGTGGTTTAAGAACCGCATCGATGCCAGGATACTCATCGAAGCGTTCCGTCGTCAGTACAATGAGATTCGACCCCACTCAAGTCTTGGCTCACTGACGCCGGCTGAATTCAAGAAGACCCTACTACCAACAATGAACCCGATACCGGCTATCTCCTAAGCACGAAGTGGTCCGAAGAAAGCCGGCAGGTCAACCTCAGGCAGCTGAAGTCGTTGCCAACGTAGTGTTCGAAAATGGCGGCGCTCGTTTGGACACTCATCGTGCAGCCAGCAAGAAACGATTCCAAACAAGCTTCATTGCTAGACTTACCCGGTTTGATCAGCCATAACACTTATAACGTGAATCCGGCTGCAATTGCGTCGCTGTAAAACATCTTCACTGTGTCCAGCGAATACGTATTTAAGTCATAACCCACCAAAGAAAGCTTCTTCAAAATATCGTTGGTAACCGTAATTACCTGGCAACCGACACTGTCTGCATGAAAAATATTCAGTAGCTCTCTCGGACTCGCCCAAATGAGTTCAGCTTTCCTATTGATCTTTAGCATCTCCACTGCGGCCGCCATTAGTGGCGTTGGATCAACGCCTGTATCGGCGATGCGCCCCGCAAATACGGAAACGTAGCTTGGAATGTCCGGATTCAATGCAGCAACTACATCGCGAACCTGAGTCAGAGTCATGATCGCCGTAACGTTCAGCTTAACTTTCTGCTCTGCCAGGCGGTTCACCAGCTTATAACAGGCTTCCCTTTTGGTATTCGTAACAGGAATTTTTACGTATACGTTTTCCGCCCAACTAGCAATCTCCAACGCCTGACGCTCCATTTCTTTAAAATCATCTGAGAAAACCTCAAACGACAGCGGCTTCTCTTTAATCTCCGAAAGGATATCCTTGGCGAAGGCACGATAGTCCGAAATTCCGGCCTTACGCATCAACGTTGGATTGGTCGTTAAACCTTTGATAAATGGTTTTGCGTGCATTTCCAGCATGCCCGCCTTATCTGCGCCATCAGCAAAAATCTTTACCTTCAGTTCGCTAATTGAAGTCATTTCAAATTTCCTATTTGCAAAATAATTTGAGCCGCATCATGTAATGATGCAACACGGTAGTCACAATACTCTGGCTGCTTCTCGTCATAACCATAATCGATAAAGAATGTCTTGCAACCGGCTCGCTGCCCCGCCACCATGTCTCGCCAACGATCTCCAACCATGTAGCTACTCGATAAATCAATATCAAAGCTTCGCGCAGCGTTTAGAAGCATTCCTGGCTTGGGTTTCCTGCATTCACATTGGTCTGCGCTGTCGTGAAAGCAGGTTCGCACTGCGTCCAAAGGTAACTCGGATTTCAACTGGTCATTCATGCTTTCAACCAGCTCTCGAGGTGTAGTTCCGCGAGCAACATCCGGCTGATTGGTTACTACAACTAGCAAGTATCCGGCAGCCTTCAGAGCATTCAGCGCTTCCGGCACGCCAACAAGAATTTCCAATTGCTCCAGAGAAGCCGGTGGGTACGGCTTGCCATTTAAGACTCTGGCACGATTAATCACGCCATCCCTATCCAGAAAAACAGCAGATCGCATTATTTAACTGCCGATTCCCATTTGGTCTCGTTCAATTTTAATAACGGGTGCGATACCAACAGATGCCAGATAACAGCTTGAAACGCCTCCGAGTGAGGCGTGACGGTATCTGCATTGACGGTAGGCACTATCACGCAGGCATCTGCGGCTTTCGCCGTGTAGCCACCATCGCGCCCAATTACACCAGTCACCTTTGCACCCACAGTTTTCGCATACTTGATAGCTTCAACGAGATTTGGGCTAATGTTCTTTTCAAGATTGCCACCACCTACGGACATGATGAACAGACCATCCTTTGCCGTAAGTTTACTGACTTTGAGCCATTCAACAAAGATGCTTGCCCAGCCATCATCATTGGCGCGAGCAGTAAGCTCCGACACATTGTCAGTTGGGGCATAGCACTCAATGCCAACAATTTTCCTAAAATCGTTGACTGCGTGCGAACAGTTACCGGCGCTACCCCCAACACCCAGGAAAAACACTCGACCAGCAGTAGATTTGATTCCAGCGAGCAATGCAGCCATTTTCTCGATTGCCGACACATCTAGCTTTTGAATGATCTGGACTGCTTCCTGCAAGTGCTGCTGTGCATAGCTCATGGTTTTAGTTTCTCGTAGTTGATAAGTAGCGCGTGGTCTCTTCAATACCTTGGTGAGACCCAATTTCATAGAAACGCTGGTTCGCTTCAAAGCCAGCCAGCTGCCTTCGCAAGGACAGGTCTGAATAGATATCCGCCAAATCAAACGCCTTGCCTTCAGGAAGGTTTGCGAAAATTTCTGAGGATAAGACACCCAATCCATAATCGATATGGGTCATCTCAGGCTTCGGTGAATGTTTATTGTATTCAATTAACTTGCCATTCTGAAAGAAAACATTGCTCTTGTCCCAGCGGTTTTCATTTCGCAGAACCGTCATTAGAGCGGGCAAATTACTGAACTCGTATGATTTCTGTACATCAGCGAATGAACACAGCAGATACGAATCGCCATAGAGAACGAAAAACCGATTTCCAAGCATAGGCAAAGCGCGTTTGATAGCTCCCCCCGTACCGAGCGGCACAGGACCATCAAGAGAGTACTTTACGGATACACCGAAAGCTGCACCGTCACCAACGACAGCTTGCACCTGCTCACCAAGATAGCCAAGACAAAGCACAACCTCGTCGATACCTTGCTGCTTCAACAACTCCAGTTGCCAACAAATGAAAGGTCGCCCTGCGATCTCCAGCAAAGCCTTCGGAATCTTTTCCGTAATCGGGCGAAGACGAGTAGCAAGACCGCCCGCAAGAATCGCTACTGGCAACATGGTTAAGACAACACTATCTTCGTGCCTTCGAAATCAAATCGGAATCGAACTTCCTCCAGCCCTGCTTTCGCCATTGTATGGCGCAATAAATTCCGATCCGCAGCGTAAAACATCAAGAAACCGCCGCCGCCGGCACCAACAAGTTTGCCCCCTACCGCGCCGTTTGCTCGGGCTAGCTCATACCACTCATTAATTTTTGGATTGCTCATGCCGCCTGACCGCTGCTTTTTGTGTTCCCAATGCTCATGCATCAAATCACCAAATTGCACAACGTTTCCCGACTCCAGAGCTGCCTTGCTGCGATACCCTAACTCCTTCACATAGTGGAGATTACGCAGCATGTCTGCGTCGTTCGATTTAGAACGTACGTGCTGATCTTTAAGAATACCACTGGCGCTGCGACTGTAGCCGGTGAAAAAAAGCAGTAGATTATCCTCGAGATCAAACATCGTATCCATTGAGGCCTTGAGCGGCTCCGCCGTGACACTATGGTCCTTGTGAAAGGTAAAACAAGTGAGTCCACCGTAGGCTGCAATGTATTGATCCTGCTTGCCGATCGGTTCGCCCAATCGATCGATCTCAATGTGGCAGGCCAGCTCCGCTAATTCTTGGGGGTGAACCAACTTGCGACGATGCGCATACAGAGCCTTGAGAAGCGCAGTCGTGAAGCTACCTGACGAGCCAAGCCCGGTTCCTGCTGGAATATCCGCCAAAGTCGTAATCTCTACTTGCGGCGTCTTCAGATTCTGCATCACCAACGCCTCACGGATGATTGGATGCTTAATATCCAGCACTTTTTCAACATGCTCCAATGCCGAATACTTCAGGTAGATTCCTTCAGTAAAGGGGCGCATGAAAGTTACGTAAACATATTTGTCAATTGCAGCGGCAATCAAAAATCCCTCATGCTCTGCATAATAGGAAGCAAGGTCGGTGCCTCCTCCACCCAGTGTTATACGTAGTGGACTACGAGCGATAATCATAACCAGACTCTCTATAAATAGTATCTACGATGCGAAGCACAGCGATTGCATCGGCGAGACTTGAAGCAGGCCGCCTCTTTAAGCGAATATCCTCAAGAAACTCGGCCATTTCCACATCCCAGGAATCATCTGTCATTGGATATTCCCAAATGGTTGTTTCCGGCGGTCCCATTTCTGGAAGCATTTTGTACCATGCCAATCGCTCAACGCCGTAGCTGCCGCCAAGCCCATCGATCTGCAATTTGCCGATCTTGCCGTACAACTCGAAGGAAAATGTGTTTTTCCACTCGGTGCAACTAGCATGAAGAAAGGCCACCTGTTTTTTTGGAGTCTTAAGCGTCAGGAAGGCGTTGTCGTCGACCGGCATGTCCCAGAAGTAAGTGTGAGCAAATCCGCTCACCTCAACAAAGTCGCCCAGAAACCACCGCGACAAGTCGACGAGATGAACTCCCTGATCGATTAATTCTCCACCGCCGGACAACTTCGGTTGCGCGCGCCACTCCTTGTCGTAACCCAGTCTGCCACCATGCCCATAGCGCGCGCGTAAGAACATCAGCGGTCCAAGCGCTCTTGAATCGACGATAGACTTCGCTTGACGAAAGGCTCGATGATATCGATGGTTAAACCCAACGCGCACCAACACGCCTGTCTTCTTGGCCAAAGGCAGCAGCGGCTCCAATTCGCTAACGTGGCGTGCAGCCGGTTTTTCCACCAATACATGTTTTCCGGCAGCGATCGCTCCAGCGGCAATTTCCGCCAATGAATCATGTGGCGTAGCGATCACAACAGCAGCAACATCCGCTCTTTCAACGACGGCGTGCCAATTGTCAGTGGCTATGCACTCATTGAAATTTCCCGCCAGTCGCTGTGCACGGCTTAGCTCACGATCGGCACAAGCCACTAATTGCGCACCGGCCAATGCCTTCGCGCGCTTTTTACCAATCAATCCACAACCGACAATAGCCACGTTCAAAGGTCATCACCCCATGTCATGCCGCGGTCCTTCGGAACAATTCGACGCAAGGTGTAAATATCCGAACCTTGCAATTCTTTTATATGACCGGGCAGAGTTCCCCATGGATCCCAGACCGCACTAATGAGTTTGCCGGTAATGCCATCGCTCAAGGAAGAGCCTAGAAATACCGCCAAATCCGCTCCCTTATTAAGAGGAGCGCCGCCGTTTTCCTTTTGCTTCACAGAGCGCTCGTAAAAGATCTGTCCGACTTTGGCAGGGCCGGCTTCAAGAATCTCCTCTAGCATGCGCGTGTTGAGTGCTCCAGGCGCGATTGCGTTGACGTCAATGCGCCGAGTTCGTACTTCTTCCGCAAGAGTTTCGATAAAACGAATTACAGCTGCTTTGGAAACCGCATAAGCGCTGATCATTGGCAGCGGGTTGGTCGCACCGCCACCAGACAACTGCACGATTTTTCCTCTCCCCGCGGCCTTGAAATGAGGCAACACAGCGCGGCACATCAAAATCGATCCAAACAGATTGATCTCAATCGCGCGCATCCATTCATGCCAATCAACTTCTTCAATCGCACCCTTGGGGCCATATACTCCAGCATTGTTGACCAGAATATCCAGGCGTCCGAACTGTCGAAGCGTCTCACTTATCAAAGCATCAACGTCCACCTCAGCCGATACATCGGCAGGCATGGCGAAAACACGCTGGTTGGGGCCGACCAATACCGTCAACTCTCGGCGTGCCGCCTCCAACAGCGCCTCATTGCGTGCGCAAATCATTAGGCTTGCACCGGCTTCGAGATACTTCTTGGAGATTTCCAAACCCAGACCCTGATTAGCGCCTGTAACCAGTGCGATCCTATCTGCCAATACGTTCTTCATTGTGCTTCACTCGACATATCAGGCGTACCAACCGCCACGTACCGCAATCCTCTTGTTTGTGCCAGCCTAAAGAGAAACCTATTGGCATCCAATACGACAAGATCAGGTGCCTTCACTGCCAATTGCTCCGCCTTAACGTTCCGATATAGAGGCCATTCGGTTGCAACAACTAACGCCTGCACTCCTACCAGTGCAGACAAAGGTTCGTCATAGCGTTGAACCTTGCCGCGCCAATGACTGGGGAGTTCAGTCACAACCGGATCATGTACCTGAACTTTTGCTCCTTGTTGAATTAGCCAGCCGCAGAGCTCGACTGCCATCGAACGTCGCAAGGTATCGGTTCCAGCTTTATAAGTGAGGCCCCATAACGCAACTGTGATTTGTGAAAGATCAGGAAAGACTGCTTGCAACTTTCGTCTCGCCCATTTCTTATGCTCATTGTTACTCGGCCTCACCGATGCCAACAACGGCGTTGCGAGATGTTGTTGCTCACCAACCTGATTTAGGAAAGTGACATCACGAGCTAGGGTGCCTCCTGCAAAGGCACCACCTGGTGATAAATAAGCCTTGGGACCAATCCTGTTTTCGCTCTTAAGCCCTCGCTCGACTTGCTTCGCATCCGCACCCACCAGCTCGCATATTGATGCAATCTCGTTGGCAAAAGTCACCGATGTAGCAAGGAACGCATTGATAGCATGTTTGGTCATTTCAGCGGACTCGACCGACATCCACTCGATACTCTCTGAAATAGGCCGTAGCAACTTATCGAGCCGAGTTTTCGTCTCAGCGGAGCGTACGCCAACCACAATTCGGTCCGGCTTTAGAAAAACCTCCAATGCCTTGCCCAATCGCAGATTCTCAGGTGAATAGGCAAACTCAAGCTGTTGCGCTGCATATTTAGATGCCGCGATGCTTTCCAAACGACGAATAGAACCAACAGGCATTTGCGACGAAACCAAAACTGTTGCGCCAATCGGCAGATGCAGCAGAACAAGCTCAATCTGCCGGATGACAAACTCCACATCTGCGTTGTCATCGTCGTCAACAGGCGTGTCGTAGGCAACCCACAAAACTTCCACATCCCGAACGGCTTCTGCGATAGACGCAGAAAAGCGTAACGCCCTTGTCGCAGTCCCACGCTTAATCAATTCTTCTAGGCCGGCTTCCAATACAGGTGCGACGCCGCGATTTAATCCATCGATTGTTGTTGCATCGAAATCCAGCCCAACTACCTCATGTCCCACAGACGCTAGGCAAGCAGACGTTACCGAACCAAGATGCCACAAACCTTGAACGCAAACCTTCATTCGCGCGCGTCCATGACCCATGGATTAGCCCGAAGATACTCGACGGTTTTCACGACACCCGCTTTAATATCTAATTTCGGTTTCCAACCAAGCGCGCATATCTTGGCAGTATCGAGAAAAATAAAAGGGTTGTCGCCGATCCACCCTCGATCGCCACCCGTGTAATTGAGAGCCGGTTTCACCTTTAGGGCCTCACCAATCCAACCTATGGAGTCATTGACTTCACAGTAAGCGTCAACGCCCAAATTAAAGATGTTCACCTTATCGACAGCCTTGTCCATAGCTAGCAAGATCGCATCGACGCAGTCCTGCACATACAGATATGACTTGCGCTGCTTGCCATTGCCCAGAACGCGCAATTGGCTTGGGTCGTTACGCAACTGTTTGTAGAAATCGAATACGTGGCCGTGCGTATAACGCTCACCCAGAATCGACACAAAACGAAATATCCAAGATTGAAAACCAAAACCTTCACAGTACGCCGCAATCAAACCTTCTCCTGCCAGTTTAGATGCGCCGTATAACGAAGTCTGGATGGGAAACGGCGCATCCTCGGGCGTGGGAATGACTTTCGCCTCGCCATACACCGACCCTGTCGAAGAAAATACAACGCGCTTAATTCCGTTGGCGCGCATGCCCTCTAGCACGTTGTAAGTAGCGATGGTGTTCTGCTCCAGATCGCGGCGAGGATGCTCTGTACCAAAACGCACATCTGCATTGGCCGCAAGATGAAACACACAGTCCGAGCTTTGCATTGCTATTTTCAGGCCATCAAGATCAAGCAGATCGCCTTCAATCAATCGAAAATTCTGGTTAACCAGAGCACTCTGGAGAAACCTACGTTGTCCAGTTGAAAAATTATCGATGCCGACGACTGTGTGCCCATCAGTGAGCAGTCTGTCGACGAGATTGCTGCCGATAAAGCCCGCACAGCCGGTTACAAATGCTTTCATGAGACCTTCAACCCTTGGGTGCTTCGAAATTTTGTGCCGTGCTCGGTTTGCGTGCTACAACGTAGCTAGCGACACCCAATAGATCCCACAATCCACGAGCGTCCGCCTTTCTACGAATTGGCAGGGCGTAGAGTAAATTCCATAGAATCGCGGGCAGCGAGAAAATCAACAAACGCTTCCAATCTCGCCTCACTCCATATGACGAGACCCGCAAGCCTGTCCCCATGCAAGCCTCAACGATTCTAGAAACTGGATAAATCATCTTGTGGGTTGCATCGTCGTAGAAATTAAGAAACCCCGTGCCACTAGGAAAATTGATTGTCCTAATTGATGGGGTTTCTATGTACAGCATTCCACCCGGCGCTAGCTTCCCAGAAAGATCGGCGATCAGCTCGTAACCACGCGACAAATGCTCGATGACATGATGAAGAATGATCAGATCATAAGACTCATTCTGAACATCATTTAATCCACCGGATAAATCAAGATCGACGAAGTAGACCTTATCCATCTTCTTGTAGTCCGCGTCGTTTCCCAGCCAGTACTCCTTATCGACCCCATGATATTGGCGAACGTTTAACCAAGAATGGGTGATCTCGTATGAATTGTTGCCACAGCCAACATCAAGAACGAATATCGAACGCTTCCCAAATTCCTTTCGAGCTGGAATCAACTTCGTTGGTATGAAAACCTTCTTAACGAGCAGTGAGAAATTCACCATGTCTCCCAACAGTTAGTGGGTAATAAATGCCCACACCTATTTGGCAAGTAGCCTTGAAAGCGGCGTCTCACCAACAATCAAGCGCAACAAGAAGCCGATTGGCCATGCGAAGTGTATTACGGCAAATGTCCTAATCAAATCATGTAACGCAACATCCCTGTTAGCATTCGCCAGTCGCGCACTCACGAATATGCTGGGGAGCAGATACATCAACAGTTCAGCTATAAACAAGAATATCGCGGGCGGATAAGATAGGCTGGCAACTGCGGTAAATATTAAGCTTCCCAAAAATAACACGGGCAAAACCTGACGCATCGCAGTGAGTCTTCTGTTGGCCAAAAAATAGGTAGCCTTCGCTGCGCCATAAATCATGTATTGTTTTGCAAGCGCTCGCAAAGTTTCCTTAGCCGGATATTTCACCTTGAGTTGAGCGTCCAAATATATACGCCCTCCCGCCTCTCGAAGTTTGGCATTGATGGATGCGTCTTCGCTCAGAAATCTACCAACAACATCGTAACCACCCACTCGCTTGAGGTCGACAGTGCGATATGCTCCTAAGTACACGGTGTCTGCATAACCAGAAATTTTACCAATACGGAATGAAGCATTGCCGACACCAAAAGGGTGCGAGGTAGCCAATGCCACTGCACGGCCTACCGGTGTCGTACCAACCTGCTTCTGCACACCGCCCGCGCCAACGATTCCTGGTTTGCGCAAATGCTCGATGCACCGCGCTATATAACCCGGCGGAATGAAGCTCCGCGCGTCTACGCGTAAGAAAAATTCGGTGTCTGCATGCTCCAGCGCATACTCGACTGCCTGATAAACAGTAGCGCCTTCCAATATAACCAGGCGAAACACACCGGGCCATTTCGCAACGTAGTCGTTGACAACATCAAGAGTCCCGTCTCGACTACCGCCATCCACAATCAGTACCCGTAGAAGAGTTAGTGGATAACCATTTTCAACAATCGCCGCCAGCGCTCCAGCCAGATGTTGCCGCTCATTTAACGTAGGTATCACAATAGTCGAAGTCGCTTTGCTTACGACGCCCGTTTCGTCCCCAGAACAACTATTAGCTTCTTGCATGAAATATATTTTAGGTAAGCAGCTTTAGCTCTCTTCTTACGCCACCTTGGTTGCGTTACCAAATCCTATCGCGCCTTTCTCAATAGCTAAAAACTCTTCCCTCAACGCAATTGTGCAAGGCTGCCATACAAAAGACTTGTTTTGCCGGCGAATCCACAATTGTTGGACCAGGCGACGAAAAATCGGCGCAGGTATAAAGCTAGCAAGACCACACGCCACCCTTGCCACAAAGCGACTCCGGCGACCATCTATAGAACGAGCCACCATACTGGCCTGCTCAAAGCGCTTATCAAGCAAGCAAGCTGTTACTAACTTGAATCTAAAGCTATCAAGAATAGAGATCATATCGATCTCATGTCGCTGATTTGATGTTAGCTTTTCACTTACTTTTTCGGCTTCATTAACCGCCATTTGCTTCATAACAAGTTGGCGATTCCAGCCGGTATGACTATCGGGGCGAATCTCCACGACAACAAACGGGTCGGGCTGTACTGCCAGTACGATACCGTTCAGTACCATCATCAATTGCAACCGCCAATCCTCGCCGTAGCGACCACTATCGCCCTCACCAAAAACAATACCCCGTTCCCACACGGTACGCCGCACGCACATTGTGCCCAATGTGTAATTAAAACCACCCACAAAATCTTTCAGCGTCTTCGCTTGATCAGCCGTACGCTTAATACCAATACGCGTGGGATCTCCGGTTCGATAAATCCAGGCCGGACCAAATAAGGCATCGACTTCCGGCGCTTGGTCGAGAAACGTCGCCTGTTTCCGGAGCTTGTCCTTAAGATAAAAGTCATCCGAATCAAGAAACATCAAGTAACGCCCACGGCTGGCGCGCACGCCAAAATTACGTGCCGCCCCCATATCCGATTTTGGCAATTCAAGCCATTTGAACCGATCGCCAAACCCAGCAACTATTTCGCGGGTACGATCCGTCGATCCTGCATCTACGACAATCACTTCAAAATCCTGCTCGCTTTGTCGAACCAAGGAATACAACGCACGAGCAATAAACCGTTCGGAATTGAGTGTCAAAACAATGACGGAGATTTTGGGCGAGTTCATGCTGCAACTTCTTCGTCGGGCACAACATCAACTCCACTACACGCTACACAAAAGAGCAAGCGGCATGAAGTCATTATTAAATCGGACTTAAATTGCAAAGCCAGTAAAATCCAATGAATTACTTTCGCCAGAAGGAAACTCATGCGAAATATCCATCTAACATTTCACGAGCGACTTCCTCTGGCTTATGAGCATTAACGTAGCCATCAAATCCAAACTCCTGTTTGCATAACTTTATTTCCTCAAGAGCTCGCTCAATAGTTTTGGCCAGATCGTCAACATTTTCGCTTTCAAACGTCCAACCAAGCCGATACTTTACTGTGTCAAATCCATTCTGGCTATGTGAGGTCGTGATCAACGGCCGATGGTAAAAGGCTCCCTCAGTCATGACTACACTTTGCGCAAGAAACCCCTTTCTATAAGGCAACACAACTATGTCCGCTGACAGATATTCCTGCTGCAACTCCTCGGTGGATAGGTAGTCGGGCTTTATCGACCAGTTACCGTTGATGCCGGCGCTGTTGACGGCGTCATGCAGATACTTTTCACCCACTTGCCTGACAGAGCCCGCCACACGCAAGCGCCAGTTGCGATGCGGTAACCTCGCCAACGCATTGCAGAAAATATCGAAGCCCTTGTCATGTCGCATAACACCTACAAACAACAGCACAGGCTTCTCTTTCGATGTGCCTTCTAGGTTCGCAACAGGGGCTACTTGAGTTACCGGAACCTTGTGTATCTTGATTCGCGCTGCATCAAGGCCCAATTGCTCGGCGAGCGCCACACGCATGGCCTCACCGTGAGTAAATACTCTAGCCCTTGTTTTGACCAATCCACGCACCAACACTTTGGATATTATTTTGTACCACTTCTTGAGGCCGTCATGGCTATACAAGCTCGAGACGTAATCTGCATTGTGAATCGTCAGTGCAAATATCACCAACTTCATCGATAGAAGCTGGGAACGTATAAAGACAATATTGGACATCGTTTCGCCGCCGATGAGATGGCAACAGTCCGGCTTGTAATCCTTCATTGCCTTCCGCAGCACCATAAACGACTGTATGTTGCGCCAGATCGTCCAGAAGCCCCATTTAACACGAACCCATAGGCTATCCACCTTTACCGTACGAGCTCGCGAATCGCCAACAGGCGTAGCGACGACCTTGACGCCCTTTGACACCACATCACTAGCGTCGAAGTCCTGCGATGTTACTAGCAATACGTCGGCGCCGCGGTCGCGCAAACCCGTGCAAAGGTCGGTCGCATATTTTTGTGAATGACCCTCGATTGCCCCAAGAGGGTTGTATATAAGAATTTTGGGCCTTACCGGATCTCTCATAGCGTCGATTTTGCAATTGCTCCCAATAGCCATCAACCCAAGGACAATGTCCCGGCCTAATAAACGTCGATGATGAACTCATCGCACCTCGGCTGCGCTCAGCCAAACACACCATTACGCAAAAACTCGCACCGCTCCGGACGGCATACAGTAATTATTCGATTTATCTGCTAATTTTGCAGAAATCAACCTGTACGCTAGCGATCGTAACGATCGAACCACTTCGGAGTCAGTGCATGAAAGATCTATGGATAGTCATTACGTCTATCAACCCACCGACGATTGCCACTAACGAGTTTGCGCGGTTAGCAAATCAGTACGGTTGGCATCTCCTTATTGTCGCAGATACCAAGACTCCATTAAAAGAGTATCCGAGAGAATTCGAACTCTTATCGATTGACGATCAACATAGATTATTCCCGGATATCTCCCGGCTCGTCCCGACGAAGCACTACTGTCGCAAAAATCTTGGCTATCTCTACGCAATCTCCAAGGGCGCGAAGTGGATCTTCGATACCGATGACGACAATATTCCGCTTGATGGATTCGCTGAATCGCTACGGGAAACCAACCCTGCGCGCAGCTTGCAAGCCAATGGCTTTGCCAATGTGTATCACCATTTCTCTGATCAAAATGTTTGGCCGCGGGGACTGCCGCTAGACAAGATAAGAAACTACGGAACGCTGGGTTCGGACACACTAACCGTATCGCCTGCAATCCAGCAATTTTTGGCAGACAAAGATCCCGATGTTGACGCCGTCTTTAGGCTCGTCTTCGGCGAGGAAGTCATTTTCAATCGCCGCAGTGAATCGGTGCTGCTACCCCCGGGCACTTGGTGCCCATTTAACTCACAAGCCACACTGTTCCGCCGTGAGGCCTTTCCACTGCTGTTCCTGCCATGCCATGTTTCATTCCGCATGACTGATATCTGGCGTTCCTTCGTGGCGCAACGCGTTTTGTGGCAGCAAGGGCAAGGCATCGTGTTCAACAATGCCAACGTGGTACAGGAGCGCAATCCGCACTCCTACATGAAAGACTTTACAGACGAAATCGATGGCTATCTCACCAATGATCGCATTGCCGAAGAACTATCAAAGCCGTTTGATCCAGCGATTAATGACGTCACATTGTTGATGCGAATCTGCTACGAGCGGCTGCTGACTCTCGGCACAGTCAAAGAAGTGGAAATGACCATCGTCGATCACTGGCTGCACCTTGTTAAGAGTGTTTAAAACGACAACACCCTACGTGGAGGCCTGTTACCTGAAACATTTACTTGGATTCAATCGGCAAGCAAACAAGCCTGCGCACATCAGGTGCGCGCTACAAACAGCACGCTCCAAGCAAACCGCCTTATAAATGGCAGCTGCAAAAGCTTTCGGTCAAGCCAAGATCCCAATTTGAACACGCTGTCCTGCGGCGTACGGTACAGCGGCAGCAACACCAGCGTAAAGAAACCAAAATACTGCAAATCAACTCTGGAAAAGTAACTGCGTAGCAAGTGCAGATCGGAAGCGACCAGGGGATGCTCGTCCACAGACCGGGCACCGGGGGTTAGCCAGCGATAAAGATTGATCAAGGGATTAGTGCCCATGGGCTCGTAAAATACGGCCACACCGTCCGACTTCAACAATCGACGGATCTCACGCAACGCTATGTCCATGTCCAGATGATGCAGAATGCCGTTACCGTAGACCAAGTCGAACTCGGCGTCGGCAAAGCCAGTTGCATGACAGTCTTCAACTGCATATTGGACTGTCACATGGGCATCTTTGGCTCGATTGGTCGCAATCTCAATCGCGGTCGGCGAAATATCAACACCACGCAATGAAGCTGGACTCATGCTTGCCGCGACCTCTATCGCCCGCTCGCCGATACCACACCCATAGTCCAGCACCTGCTTGTCGGCAGCATGCCGCGCGATACTGTTTACGAACGCGCTCTCCAGATCGACCAGCGCACGATAGAACACCGTTTCCTTGCGATCGCCATCGTCCTTGCCATAGCGTCGATCGTGGAATTCTCGCTCACGAGCTTTTAAGTCATCAAGTTGAGCAGCCATTTTATAAGTTTCCTAACGATAGTCACGCGCAAATATAGCCGCACTATTTACAACAGATACTTCACAAAATGATCGAGAGATATACACCGAAGGAAAATCCAACACATCACGCTCGCAACACGTTTTGATGTACAACCACATCGCCTTTGGCTTTGGCTTTTAAATAGAAACGATCAGACAATGAAAGCAAAAGAGCAGAAAGAATCGCAAAATTGAAATCACCGAAGAATAAACCAGCAAACATCAAAGTCATTACCAGCGAGCACCATGCGAGGAATACACCCTGAACATCGGTCGACATTACTGCAGGACGGACGAATTGCCGCAATCTTGCAATCGTCTGCATGATCTTGCCCATCATAAAAATCGAAGCAACAATACCAATAACCCCTCCATACATTCCTGCCTGGAGCAAGGCATTGTGAGGAGGTAGACGCAGCCCATCGAAACTCAAATCTGCAACTGTCTCAAATGCCATTCCAAGTCCCATCGGATATTCCAATAGCAAGTTGAAATAGTAGATCCAGAGAAATAGACGTCCATCCTCTGTTGCAAGACGACCGACAAGCACGGCGCTGAGGCCGATACTTGATACGATAAACCATGCACCCATGAAAAACAGTCCAAATTGAAACACACGAACAACAGACATCCTGAGATTTTGTAGGCTTGGACGAAACCGTAACCACACCGCAATGAGGCATACAAGAGGGAGGATAAAAAGCGCCGCCCTTACTCCGGTCCAGACGGTAACGGCAACCAAGAGTATTGCATACAACATTAGTCCTGCTCTGTAACGAGACCATCCGCCTGCTGATTGCAAAATGCGCGGGATTAGCAAACCCAGCGCAATGCCGTTTTGTGTCATGACAATATTTGGATTGCTCGCTAGCCCCTCGAACCGGCCACTACCATTCAGTTCCAAGAAATAAGTATCGAGCGGTGTAGCAAGGGTCAATGCACCGGTAAGGACATTTATTGCCGGCGCCCATATAAGTAAGTTAATAACGTTAGACGAAAAGTTGGCGCTCTTGCGAGCAAAGTTGAATATGAGAAAGCCAACTGACAACGCAACAAAGGCCTTAGCAAAGTCAAATACGCCGAATAGATTCGGGTCGGCACCGTACCAAAATTTGCTGATCAAAGTAGCGAGCAGAAAAGCCAGCAGAAAGATAATTGGAGTACTTAACAAGACGTATTTGGCAGGACGAAATCGTCCGCGCAACCACAGCGCCGATCGGGGAATAACACTTATGCCTATAATCACCGCGATCTCAAACCAAAGGTCCGATCGCAACACAAAAGCCAGCCAATTTGGCCCACCATCATCATCCCAACCAACACGCTGGTTATAAACCAGCAGAGCGATTGCAACATACAAAGCAACGGCGACGATTCGCTCTTTCGATCGAAGCTTAAATGTCACCAAACTTGAAGCGACCTCGCTCAACTTTGTCAGCTTCCGCTATCACAAAGAATTGCTGCGTAGTTGGTCGCGTAATAGTTCTCGTAAATCTCGTCATACTTTTTCATTTGATTTATTTTTCCGTTTGGCTTAATTGCACCCATGCGGTAGCCGCGCGACAAAAAGAAACTCCAAAAATCCCTGAAATTTTCTCGTCTCTCAATATGAGCATGACCAAATTCAAACTGACAGCACTTGATTATTTTCTTCTTGAAGGACTCGTCAAAACCTTTTAGTACCGACATTTCCCATCCCTCAACGTCCATTTTTAGCAGGTCGATACGTTCTATCTGGTTTTGATTCACGTATTCATCACCAATTGACAGCGTGACCATTTCGTTAATATCCAACGTGATATCGAGATGCGACAAATCGCGCTGATTAAGCGAAGCCAATCCGGAGATTTCACTATCCTTGTGCAAGACTAGCGTTCCAGCCGTATCTGAGAGGCCAAAATTGTTAAGGCACACAGAAGGCGCTGCTAATTTTTCCTGAAGACAGATGAAGTGAGAACGGGACGGCTCGAAACAATGCAACTTTGCACCGGCATTTGCACTGAGCACTGCACTTGCGTAATCCCCCACATTAGCACCAACATCAAAAACAACCGGCTTAACAAGCGAACCCAGATAATTCCTCAGGAAGGCGGCCTCACCAGACCCTGCCATTCCTCCTGCGGGTGCACCCCAACCTATGCCCTGTGTAGCAAATACAGCTCGAACTAATTTGTAGGCTGTTTGAGGAGGCAACAAATACGACCCAAGCTTAACTACGATTCTTTCCGAGAATGACATGAAACACCTTTCAAAACTTCGCCTAACACTGCAGCACGCTGCACAGCAAACGCATCCCAAGTTTGGGCTGCCAATCTAGATGAACCAGCTGTGATCTAAGGCAGTCAAACTCACACGCATATTCTCTATCTGAGACCTCCGCGGCTCGTACAATAGCGATGCGTACGACGGCTACTGTCTGCCATTCAAATTCAATCTATGACACTGGCGCGCCTAGCGAAGTATTGGTCTTTTTGTCCATCTCGTTGTGCTCAGTCGCTTTCAGGAGCACCCCGACTAGATCGCGCTTGCAGCAAGGCTAGCTCAACGATAACAAGACGCCGCATTTTCATTCGTATCTCAATCTCAACTGTACGCTGCTTTCCATTTCAATGTCGCCACAAGCATACCTTAAGAGCAGTAAGTAGCGAGACACACTAATCTTCTTTATCACCAGGCCTCTTCATCTTAGAATAGCGACTTTGATCGATCAAAATACTAGGAAGGATCTGCAGTGGTAGCTTCAACACAAATTGATAACCGCGAGATGTCCTCTGGCGAAAGGCTGTACCCGGAAGCCGTCGAATCGGTTGACCGGGAGATGCGTGATCATTTCGACAGATACAATTTTGCTGCCAACCACTGTCGCGATGTAACTTGTCTGGATGCGGCGTTCGGAGCGGGCTACGGCTCCGACATATTGGCTAGAAATGCCGCGAGCGTCCTAGCGCTGGATTTTAACGAGCATGCCATCGCTTTTGCGCGTGAGCGTTACAGCCGGACAAATCTTAAGTTTGAAAAAGCCGATCTAAACGAGCCCCTGCAGATGGCCGGTAATCAGTTCGACGTGGTCGTGTCTTTCGAAACGATCGAGCATCTTAAAAATCAAACTGGACTGGTTAGGGAGTTCTCCAAAGTTCTGAAGCCTAGGGGTTTGCTGCTCATTTCTTCCCCCAATGGGACCGTTACTGCAAAAACCGGAGAGCCACCCAATCCTTTTCACCTTCATGAGCTTTCAAGAGACGAGCTTGTCGGCGTCTTGACTGAGCACTCTTTTGTGATTGAAGAACTGTACGGTCAGTGGGAATACAAACCCGCAAACGCCCAATCTTTAACGAGGGGAAAGTCAGCAAAAGCACTAGCAAGCAGTATCTATATGACACTGCGCAAGCTGAGAAACATTCCATTGATAAAGAAAATCGCCCGTCATTTAAGAGCCGCGGAACGATTCTCAGCATACCTCGGCGAGAGCCAGTACATACCTATTCGCCGTATCACCCTTGATGAGGCTGATAGTTATCGCATCTTAATCGCGGTAGCCAGGAAAAAGGCGTAGAAGGACTAGCGACTCGATACGCTAGTATCCACATTGTGTAATAGTGCCTGACAAATTCCTGTTGCCACACCCCGCAACATGGCCCAAAGTTTCGCTCCTCTTTGTCGCTCAAAAATACAGAGTAAAACTGCTCTCTTAGCCATCGAGACCAAAGCGCCTCCTGCCCATTTCAAATCTGTTGTGCCGTACTTCAGCAGTATCCAAGTCAAGTTTCGATATTGCAGGAAGCATCGGCTCGGCGAATGATTGCCAATCAGTACCGTCCTGCCGAACAAGCGACGTTCCTCGGTGGCGCCCGCACCATGCGTCATCAGCGGCCGTCCCGACGCCACCACATACAAACCGGCAGCGCGAACACGCAAGCAAAATTCAATATCGATCCCTTCGATAAAAAATGCCTCGTGCATGTCACCCAAACGCTTGATGACCTTAAGCGGCACCAATGTGCCGGAAGTAACTGCAGTAGCCACATATTGCCACTCCACATTGGTTGGGTAAGCTATACGCCCACCATTCGGGCTGCGATAGTTAGGCACCAGCAAGCCTGCCTTGCTGCCATCGGGACATGCGGTCAGCGTTTCAGCCAAACCCAAGACCAAATCGGTATCGACCATAGTGTCCTGATCAAGTAGCAGGCACCAGGCGAAGCCCTGTGCTTGTGCGGCTGATAGCCCAGCATTCAAAGCCCCGGCTAACCCTAAATTCTCGCTGTTTTGAATATACGAGATCAGCTGCAGATCAAGACCCGTCAGTCGCGCTGATGTACCGTTGTCGTTTGCAATGACAAACAACAGCGACACCTGAGCCTGCACCCGACGCAACCGCTCTATGAGAGCGCCCTCAGGGTTAAATAACACCACTACCGCGGCAGTATTGGCGCGTGTCGGCACTTCGACTGCAGGTGGCGGAACATTCGACACTGGCTCGCCCCTACTGCTTTGTTGCAAGACCAAGCAATCGCTCCAGGAGAGCTACCCGGTGCTGCGCCATATGCTCATCCAGCGCGCGCCTGGTTGCCCGCTGTTGTATTGCTTTGCGCTCATCCTCGTGGGTCAGGTAGTAATCGACCTTGTCGATCCACTCCCGAGCGTTGAAGCCCGCAGTAACGATTTCGTCAGAAGAAAAATACTTGGGCAGGGCTAATACCGGATCGACTATCTGAAAACCGCCACAAGCGGCGATTTTGAAAGTGCGTTGATTGACGATGTGATGCCACTGAGAATTGTCCGGCGCTCGCTCGTGAAAATTCAGAGAGATTTTGGCAGACGCATAGAGACTGGCTTCATCCTCATCCGAAATATAAACCCTAAAACTATCGCTCCAGCGCGCCAATTGGCGGCAATGTAAGAGGCGCGCCCCTTTACTCACCGCACGGAGTGTGTTGTCCCGCCATGTCCAGCCAGCGCCGAATAACCCAACATTGAAACGACGTCGTAACGGTGCCAACACCTCTTCGTTGAACCATCGCTTGTGCGGCAACTTAGCGCCCAAGAAAACCACGTCATATGCAAATCGTGGGTTAGCGGATACAGGAAAGTGATAACGAGGATTGGCTGACTGCGGCATGGTGACATAGGGCTTGCCCATCTTTTTTTCAAACTGTGCCATCGAGTCCGGTTCGCGTTCACCACAATATAAATCCGCAATATCGTAGCGGCGCAGAGCATCAACTCGCGCAGAGGGCTGATCGGCGAGCGGCCAATAAACGTTCAAACAGACCTTGGTGCCCTTCTGACGCAGATCCCGTAACAGCTTTCTGCAGGATTCATCTTCGATAGGCGTGGAGACGATGTCGCAGAACAGAATTGCGGGCTGCAACCGGTCACAAAGACCAGACAGCAAGTGAGCATCTTCGCAGGTGTGAAAAGCATAGCCACTACGTTCAAAGCCTTCTTTCCAGCTAGCGATAATCCAGCGAATCGCACCAGGCCCCTGCAGGTAGGGACAGTTGTATAAGACATTTTTCAAATTCTCTTCCTCGGGAAGAATGCGCGTTAAACACTTTCGCTCATTTATGCAAATCGAAGGCGTGAACGTAACAGGTAAACAAGCTCGACCATTTCACGGTGTGCGCAGATCACAAACACGCCCACCGCCAACACTTTGCTGAAAATTCCAGAACCAATACTTAGGTGCAGAACAGCAATCGCAAGCGTAATGCCCAATGTAACTCTAAGTAACGACCACCACGCAGCCTCGCGACGCGTGAAGCCCCCAGCATTCCAGGCCAGAACAAAGTGCCCTACAGCGATTATCAAGTGGGTAACTCCGGCGGCAAAGACAGCGCCCCAGACACCAAAATGCGGCACTATGAATGTAACGAGAGCGAGATTGGCAATCATGGCCGCCGCTTGTATATAAAGCGTCCATTTCTGTCTTCCCAGCAACAACAGCCACTGTGAAATTGGCGTGTACAGATAGAAAAGAAAACCGATCAAGGCAAAGACAACCAGCACCGGTCTGCCCGCCGCAAAGCCAGGACCAAACATTTTTGTTAGTAGTTCACCAGCCAGCACAGCTGTGCACAGACTGAGTAAAGCTCCCACAGTCGTGCTGAGCACGAAGCCTTGAAGCCAGCGATTGCGCGTAGCAGAAATATCACCGCCCAATTCGGACGCGAGCATTGGCAAGGTGGCAAGTTGAAAATAGTTTAGCGGCATGATGAGTATGCCAAATATGGTTTTGACAGCAACGCTATACCAACCAACCTGCTCCATAGCGACATTATTTCCTAATATCACCACATCGTAATTCATGTAAATTGTCCCAACGAGCGCCGTACCCGCCAGCGGAACGCATTGACGGATTGCTCTGGAAAATCCCTGCAGTCCCTGATCGGCACCCGAAACTTGCGGTTGCTTACGCCACTCATATAGCAAAGGTGCAAGGCCTATAGCTGCCGCAACAATGAATCCAATAACGACCAGCTCTAGCTTTTTTGTCATCTCCAGGGCAACCGCACAGGCAATTAACTGCATAAAAGCAATCGCCGTACTGACCGCGGTTTCACGCCAAAATTCTCCACGTGCTCGATAAGCAACAACTACATAGTTAGAGAAATCACTCAGCGCCAGGTAGAACCCCAGCTCAATGACAATACTTCGATCCGCAAGTGAAACCGGCGTAAAAAACACCACAGCCCAGATTAATACCAGACCAGCAAGCGAGCTAAGCAGTTTGACGCGCCCATATAGGCGTAACGATGAGCCGTCAGGATTCTGCGCAAGTTCCTTGACCGTGGCATTTAACACACCAAAGTCAAACATCACGCCGAACATTCCGGCCAACGCCAACGCGTAGTTAAATCGACCAATATCTTCGGCGCCGAGAACACGCGCCATGAGGATAACCTGGACTAGTTTCGCAACTCGTATTGCAACCCCACCGAGTAGACCCCAGGCGGTATTTTTCAGCAGCGAATTCGGCACGACAACATCTACTTAGAATCCACCATACTTTACTGATGGTTCTTGAAAAGATTCACAGCTCGTTCCAAACCGTCCTCAAGACTCACAGTAGAAGTCCATCCCGGGACCTTCCCGCGCATCGGGGTAATCGGCGTCGAGCCACGACGTTCGCCGGGAATCACCTTGGCACCGGTTAATGCGGCGATGATATCCGCAGCCTTGCGTACGGGCAGCCATTCGAAGGTTGTAACGTCGTAAATCCCTTCCAACTTTAAACCCAGTGCACGATGAAAGGCGTGGCAGACATCGTCTATATAAACAAACTGCCGCAGCTCTTCACCCGTTGTCAGCATCCGGATTTCACCCTGCTGCAACGCTTGCCAGATAAAGTCGGCAACCACATGGCTGCGCTCAGATGGTGGCTCATATGCACCATAGACGTTCCAGAGCCTGACACGTACGCCATGTAATAAATGCGTCCACACTTCGCCTAGGCGCTTAGTTGATCCATATACAGTGTCGTACTCCTCCGCGAGTTGGCTCGAAACAAAAATGAATGGCACTCGGGCTGCCTGCAGCTGCGGAAAGACGTTCAACATCAGTTTTAGATTGCTATCCAGCTGCACAAACTGGATGTCGTCACGATAGAGGTATTTGGCGCCCCCTACTTCCCATGCCAGAAAATAAACTCTATCTACGCCGGCAAGATCCAAACGCGCGACTCGCGCGTCTTCATGAGCGCCGCGCTTCAGATCGAATCGCCATACTCGCTCGCCGCGATTCTCGAGATAGCGACAAAGCGGCGTACCGACAAATCCATCCGAGCCAATTACAAGATTAGTGATCATAGATATTCAATCAGCCCAACACTTCTAGAAGAGGCACAAACTCTAGGAGCAACTCCAACCACATCCCAAGAAAAAATCATCAACCCAAACCAATCAACTGACTCAAAATCAGATCACTCACGCGCGGGCTGTACTTGTGTACTGCCAAACAGGAGTACGAGTACTACGCCTGCCAGTAAACCGGCCAGCGGTCCTGACACCAGCAGTAATCGCTTGTTCGGTCTGACTGGATCATTGGCATCGGGAGCGGTCGCTTTATCTACGATCCGGAATGCATATTGTTGAGTCACGTTTGCAAGCATCCGCTGTTTGACTTGCGTTTCAATCAGGCGATTGATCGCTTCACGAACTTCCAGAATGGAAGTTGAGGCAAGTTCCTTCTGCAAATAGCCAATAGAAGCGTCGGCTTGAGCAAGTGCTCTCGAACGCATCTCTGTGTTCAGACGCTGTACCAACTCATTCGCCCAATTGGCAGCCGCAATACGATCCGTCCACTCGATCTGTACTGTAATCAATCCCGTTTTCTTGTCCTGCGTAACTGAGCGAATTTTACTGTTGAAATACTTGAATGCCGTAGATTGAGTGGGTGGGTTTGCAACGTCGGCCCTCCATTTGCCATCAGCGACACTCCATTGCTTTGCGAACAGTATGGGCATCAAATGGTTGTCATTAATAAAACCGGTCGTGAAATCCCGTGACCGGAGCACCGCCAGCGCCTCTTCTGTCGCTGCATCACCACTTCCCACGTTAATACCCGCCAACGAAGCGAGTCCACCTAGCTGGCCCAAAGCGGAATTCAGCGATCCACTCAAGCTGCTACGTTCGGCACTGGAAGAAATCAACAGTACAGAAGCCCGATATACCGGCGTGATCCTGAAAGCAGCAATCGTAAAAGCTGAGGTCGAAAGAAGAACGCAACCAAAAATCCACCAACGCCTACTTAGCAGCTTTGCAAATAGCGCACGCAGATCGATGAGATCTTCATCGTATTGTTCTTCAACGACGTCACTCATTCGATGCTCACATTAACCTGATATCCATGCCGTTTCAGCAATGCGTGTTGCTGGGCTTGCACAAGATCACTGGTCACCATTTCGCTACACATTTGCCGCACCGTGATCTCCGGCACCCAACCAAGCTTCTGCTTTGCCTTAGATGGATCACCAAGCAATGTTTCCACCTCCGTGGGCCGGAAATATCGCGGATCAACGCGAACCACTACGTCGCCAACTTTAAGTGCAGGCGCCTTATCTCCACTAATGGCTTGCACAACACCTCGCTCATAAATGCCGACGCCGTCAAAGCACAGGGTGACTCCCAGCTCGTCCGCAGTCCATTGAATAAACTGCCGAACACTGAATTGCACACCAGTGGCAATCACAAAATCCTCTGCGTGATCCTGCTGCAGCATCAGCCATTGCATACGCACATAATCTTTTGCATGCCCCCAATCTCGTAACGCATCCATGTTGCCCATGTACAGGCAATTATCAAGACCCTGAGCGATATTCGCCAAGCCGCGGGTGATCTTGCGCGTTACAAAAGTCTCACCACGCCTCGGGCTTTCGTGATTGAACAAGATGCCGTTGCAGGCATACATGCCGTACGCTTCACGATAATTCACCGTAATCCAGTAAGCGTACATCTTGGCGACCGCATAGGGGCTACGTGGATAGAAGGGAGTGGTTTCTTTTTGTGGAATCTCTTGCACCAAGCCATATAGCTCACTGGTTGAAGCCTGGTAGAAACGAGTCTTCTTCTCTAACCCGAGAATTCGGATAGCTTCGAGAATGCGCAAGGTACCAAGCGCATCCACGTCAGCAGTGTATTCAGGACTTTCGAAACTGACCGCTACGTGGCTTTGCGCACCAAGGTTGTAAATTTCGTCCGGGCGCGTCTCCTGAATAATGCGAATCAGATTGCTCGTATCACTCAAATCACCGTAGTGAAGTTTGAGGCGTGCATTCTCGATGTGTGGATCCTGATAAATGTGATCCACTCGCTGGGTATTAAAAGAGGAGGCGCGGCGCTTAATACCATGCACCACATAACCTTTATCCAGCAACAGCTCTGCAAGATAAGACCCGTCCTGGCCGGTAATGCCGGAAATCAGCGCCACTTTTGGATTGGAGTTACTTCGATTCATTTTTTGTTTTTCAGAAAATCCTGGTAGGCAAGGGCAAGTCCCTGCTCTAGACTTATATTTGCTTTCCATCCTAGTGAGTTAAGCCGCGAACTATCCATTAGCTTGCGCGGCGGACCGTCTGGTTTTGTAGTATCGAAATCGATCTGCCCGCGATAACCAACCACTTTGCCAATGAGCAGCGCCACCGCCGCAATGGTGACGTCTTGCCCATAACCAATATTGACGTGACTGAGCATGGGTTGCGTATGTTTTTCATACACATCTTTGGATAGATTCATTACGTGTACGCTGCCCGCGGCCATATCGTCCACGTAGAGAAATTCCCGACAAGGCGTTCCACTTCCCCAGATGGTGACCACTTTCTGCTCAGCTTCTTTGGCTTCATGAAACCTCCGAATTAGCGCAGGCACCACATGCGAGTTCTCGGGATGGTAATTGTCACCCGGACCATACAAATTGGTTGGCATCACACTACGGTAATCGATGCCGTGACTCCTACCATATTGGCGATTGTAACTTTCGCACAGCTTTATTCCGGCAATTTTCGCAATGGCGTAGGGCTCATTGGTTGACTCAAGTGGCCCCGTCAACAGAGCTGATTCAGTCATCGGTTGTACAGCCAGCTTTGGATATATGCAGCTGGAGCCTAAAAACATTAAACGCTTCACCCCATTGCGGAATGCAGCTTCAACTACATTGGCTTCGATCATCAAATTGTCGTAAATGAAATCTGCGGGATAGGTATTGTTGGCGTGGATACCGCCCACTCTCGCCGCCGCTAGATAAATCTGGTCGGGCTTTTCCAGCGCCATGAACTCACGTACTGCTACCTGATTGGTCAGATCAAGCTGCGAATGCGTCCTGGTAATAATGTTGCTAGCGTCATGTCCCGTCGCAACCAGGTGGCGCACAATCGCCGACCCCGCCATACCACAGTGTCCTGCGACATATATTCTTGAAGAAGTCATTCCGCAATTTCCAACCTATTGATACTCAAACCTGAGCAATGCAAATTCAATGACGATCAATTTGCGAACAAAAATTTCAAGAATCATTAGAGCTTAAAACGAATTAATCGCCGCCGCGGCAATCGCCACGTTATAAATAATCTGCGTCACTGCCTGCCACAATGGCAAAGTCGGCATGCGCTCGGTATCTAACGGCACTACAACGGTATCGCCCGGCTTCATTTCAACACCACTTCTAAACCAGCGATTGCCGTTGTTGGCAACGACACTGCCGTTGGCGCGCACCACGTAAACTTGATTGTCGTCTGCTTTGCGCGTCATGCCACCGCTTTGTGCGATGTAGTCGTTACGGGAAAGGCCGCGCCGATAAAGGTGTGACGTATTAGTCTGCACTTCTCCGATCACGGTTACTTCCTGGCGTTGACGCGGCACGACCAGTTCGTCGCCATCGCGCAAAATGACATCGCTATCTGAACCTGGAGTGCTGGCGATAACTTGGTCGAGATCGATCACTAATCGTCCCACAGCCTTTGCAGACTTCAATTGCGCGAGAAGAGATTGGCCGACTGAGAGCGATTGCGTGGCGTTAGCCTGATTTGCTTGTGCGCCTTGTAATGCAAGCGTAGCGAGATCACTTTGCATGCGCGTTGCTAGTAATTCCAGTTGTTGCTGTTCGCGCTTCTTTAAGTCTTCGCGAGTGAACACGCTGCCTTCTGGAAACGCAAAGTCAGTGAGTCCGCCGGCACGAGAGATAACCGAACGCAAGGTTTCGCCACGTTGTATGGGATAAGTACCTGGGAAACGCACCTCACCCTTCAAGGTCACCTGCTCTTGTTCGCTCCACGACGGGAGTTCCTTGATATTAAGAATATCGGCTGGCTGCAACGCAATATCCGCACCGACAACGCCGTCGGCAATCGCAGCGAGATCAACATCGATGGTTTGCGCTGCGCGCGTGCCGTTCTTATCGATGGAATAACGCGTCAGCTCTGCGCTACTGGCATAGGCGGAATCTTGCAAATTACCACCGGCACGCAGCAAGTCGCTGACGCGCATATTCGGTTCGAGCGGATATTCGCCTTTCACCTTGATGCGCCCGTCCACACGTACCACCTCAGTGGGATGCGAAGCCACCGATTGCAGACGAAGCTCC
>Ga0065707_10081944_pt1 | contig 28331 bp, 12 predicted proteins | sample SwiRhicommuniRL3_FD_59094 | JGI IMG/M metagenome (GOLD analysis project Ga0065707, IMG submission 59094) | Switchgrass rhizosphere bacterial communities from Rose Lake, Michigan, USA - RL3 v2 (version 2) | ecosystem: Host-associated > Plants > Roots > Rhizosphere > Soil | place: East Lansing...
ACTTTAGTTATATCAAAAGATCGAAGTGTACCGAGTTTTTCATCATCTTTCCTAAATTCTTGCAGAAAGTTGTAAAAATGAGTAACACAAAAAATTGAAATTAAATACCACTCAAAAGACACATACAGAAGCCTTACTCTACTACAGAGAAAGGATGAAACGATAAATATAACTCTTTAAAGAGAAATACGTTATTTGTCTTTTCATTCAACTATGTATGGAAAACCAAAGTTGAAAACGAACACAAAAATCGGTTTAGTGGTGTAGCGGCTATCACGTTTCGTTTACAGGTGTATTTCACAGTAAGTTCCGAAAAGGCCCCGAGTTCGATCCTCGGCTAGATCATTTTTTTTAATTTTTTTTTACAACTCAAGAATTACTTTCACTAAATTGAACTCGTGGAATGGGTGCTATCTAAGATTAATCGTTATGAGAGATAGTCAATAAATACAAAGCTTATAATTTTGAAGACGTGACAAAATTAGAACCTTGGTCGATGGAACTTTGTAAGCCACCTAAAGCGGTGTCGACCAATTTGCGTTCTTCAGAGGTGACATTCAAGGACTCGAAAGGGTTAAGGAACGAGCTGACTTGTCCGTTTTCCAAAAAGACTGGCACGGAAAAGAAACTCGTATCATTCAAGGATTTTGCTGCCAATTCTTTACCTTTTGGAACACCGGGCAAGTAGATATACGCGGAATCAGGAATGATCGAGGTGCTGGTAGGAGTTCCAGATAACGAATCCAAAACTCCTTCAGCAAATCTATACCCAGCGTATGCCATTGATAAAGTGGCCGAACCGGCACCATTTTTGGCCTGTACGACTTCGTCACCTCCAAACTGTACTCTGTGAATGAATTTTTCATAATCTGACTTGGAGAGTTTCTGCACTTTTGCAGAAATATCTTTTGAAACATTGATTAACGGAACGATAGTGTCACCAGAGTGACCTCCAATGACGGATATCTTTCCCTTGAGCGAACTAGGCGATTCATCAATCAATTGGCCCAAAAATGTTTCTGCACGAACAGAATCAAGAGTCGTGACTCCAAAGAGTTTTTTAGGATTGAAGACACCCAATTTCTTCAACACTTCTGCTGCAATAGGAACGGTTGCATTCACAGGATTAGAAATGATCAAGATCGTAGCATTTGGGGCGGTTCTACCAATATTGGCCACCAAGTCTCTGATAATCGACGCATTGATGTTGAACAAATCGGCTCTAGTCATGCCTGGTTTCCTGGGAACACCTGCGGGAATGATAACCAACTCGGTCCCCTTGAGTGCACCAACGATAGCAGACTTGTCCTCCTTGTTAGCGGGCTGAAATCCTGTAACCACCGCCGGTGTGCAGATGTGAGATAAGTCAGCAGCGACCCCCTTTGCATTTACTATATCAAATAATGCGAGCTCGGAAACTTGGGGGTTCAATTTCAATAAGAGTGATAATGGCTGGCCGATACCACCGGCAGCTCCACAAACAGTAACTTTTACCATGATGTTGTAGTGGACGAAAAAGAAGAGTTGTGTCAAGATGAAAAGTTAAATAGTCATGAATCATCACATGGCCGTAACGTGAGTCCTCGGGATGCAAATTGTGGAGCGTGCCTGAGACAATTAGAGGAGAAATTATATACAGGAAACATAGAATAGTTCTTAAACAAGGCCCTATGCGGCTACGGGATCATCCGGTGACTGAGAAAATAGAGTGTCGTCACGAGAACGGATCTGACTAAGATTAATGTCAGATTTGCGTAAATACACGTGAGTCTTGGACTTATATAGAATAGCAACCAGATAAATTCGATAATTCACACTTGTGACGATTTGCAGTTTAGGTCGTAATCTAGCACTTAACCAGTCTACAGGTTAGCCACCGATTTCTACTGCAGGTAATATTTTACAGGTTAATCTCATAAATTGTTTGTTTGCCATTCAAGATTAAAGACGGGTCCCCAACTCAGATAATCAACTACTCACAAAATGTTACACACAAGTATCTTAGGGGTACTCGCCGCAGTATCTACAGTATTAGCAATAGATTGTTCTGCTAAAGAATTGGAACCATACAATTTCGAGCTCTTGAAAGGAATCCACTCAGTAACGTCCTTGAAAGAAACGCCTCCGTCACAAACCAATATAACTTGGTATTTCGGTATTTGTGAGACCATCAACGAAAACGTCGACCAGTGTCCAAAGAATTCTGACTTGTGCGGTATTACTACAGTAAACTTTGATGCCGATCCCAAGAAATCGGTAGTATCGGAGATTGTTGGATTCAATTCCAACCTCCAAAAATCATATAAACCCATTGAAGACGGTGAAGGTATAATCGTATCGTACAAAGGAGCCAACTGGGGAAGCAACTTGGTCGATGCTCAAATTAAGTTTATTTGTTCCAAGAACGATGACGACAAGTTAGATGAGTTTGTCTTGGATAAATGGGACGGCTCGGTATTGGAAGCATCGGTGCTTACCAAGGGCGCGTGCATTACTAATGATAAAGATAAGAAAAAGCCAGATAAGGACGATAAGAAACATACCGACAACGGTGAATCCTGGGGTTGGTTTACGTGGATTTTCATCTTTATGGTTTTATTCTTGAGTATTTACATTATTGGTGGAGCTTGGTTTCAATACAATAAAGGGAACTCTATAGATTTCCAAACTGCATTGAAGGAAGTTTTGGACAATTTCGTTGATTTATTGAAAGGATTGCCTGCTTTTGTTAGAGAGATTGTGGAAAAGGTAACTGGTAATAGCAATAGAGGAGAGTACAGTGCTGTATAAAGAGAAATATACTAATATTCATCCTCCACTAAAGATCTGCTAGCCATAAATTTCGAGGAATAGTCACTGGAGTTATAGTCTACAAGTCACTGGGTCAGAGTCTACAAGCAACATATCACTTGAGTTTTTATAAATGATGTCCATGGAGCTTACTAGTCACTGGAATGTTCATCAATGGCCATTGTTCCAAGTTTGTCACTCTAGTGCTAATGTAATAATCTGCATCTCTCGCTAGTGTATTATTCAACTACGCATTGACTCTAGTTCGCAATTCTAGCCCAAATTCTGATTGATGCCACAGCATTACAAGTGTTGCAAAATCTTACGCAAATGTCGTTTGTAGAGTCAGATTTTTACATACTAAATCATAATCACATTTACTCAAATTAATCGTAGCACACCACAAAGCGTAGGTTCGATTTATCATGGTTTGTTGACTCTATCATGGTGGCCGGAGTCAAAAATGTGACATTTTTGCACGTGACTTATTCTTGAGATGTAATTTCAATTCTGAACTTGAACTTAAACTTCTACTCCATTACTCATTATCAACTATCCACAAGATGTCCACTGTCAAAGAAAAGATCCAGTCATTGAAGGCTAATGAGAGGTTTATTTCCTTTGAGTTCTTCCCACCAAAAACCGATGCAGGGTTTAGGAATTTGTTGGCCAGATTGAATCGTATGCTGGCGATGAATCCTCTCTTCATCACAGTTACATGGGGAGCTGGCGGTTCGACGAGCGAAAAATCATTGGGATTAGCGGCTACGTGTCAGAATGATTTGGGATTGACAACCGTTTTACATTTGACGTGTACAAACACCAACAAGGAGATTATCGACAATGCTTTGGCCAAGGCAAAGGAGAACGGGATCAGAAATATTTTGGCGTTAAGAGGTGATCCTCCTAGAACCAGAGAATACTGGACCCCAAACTGTGATTTCAGCTCTGCTCTTGACTTGGTAACATATATCAAACAACAGTATGGAGACTACTTTTGTGTAGGTGTTGCCGGATATCCTGAAGGTCACGTTGATGGTGCTGACAGTGCCGGACAAGATCCTAGAAAGGACTTGCCATACTTGGTTGAGAAAGTCAAGGCAGGTGCCGATTTCATTATTACTCAGTTATTCTTTGATGCCCAAAAGTTGCTTGACTATGAAACGATGGTCCGGTCTCAACCTGAGTTACAAGATGTGATATTGATTCCAGGATTAATGCCTATAACTACGTACAATGTTTTTACCCGTGCCACCAAGTTATCACACGCATCAATTCCCGATGAAATCGACTCAAGACTCCAACAATCCATCAACAACGATGAAGCAGTTAAGAAGATCGGAGTGGATATTTTGACCGGAATCATCGATACCGTCGAAGCACATTCTTCTAGTGTAAAAGGGTACCATTTCTACTGTTTGAACTTGGAAAAAGCAGTGGCCTCCATTTTGGATACCTCCAAGACTTTACGTTCCGTGTTGGATGGTCCTTCTACTACCGTCGATCATGACGATGCAGTTGAATCTGACGAGGATATCGAACCTCCAGCATTTATTAAAAAGAGAAGACAATCGTCTATTAATGAAAATGAGTTGGCCGAAAATTCAATAGCCTTGGCCCGCAGAGCTGTGGTTGGAAGAGCATTATCTGACGACAAGAGAGTTTTGGTTGACATAAGCACCGGTAAAGGTGCTTTAGGGAAAGATGCCACCTGGGATGACTTCCCCAATGGTAGATTTGGTGATTCTAACTCTCCAGCCTATGGTGAAATCGACGGGTACGGACCAAATCTCAAGATCCATTCTCCACAGGAGGCTGCTCTCAAGTGGGGCACTCCAGAAAGCATTAATGACATCAAAAAAGTATTTATCAGTTATCTCTCTGGTAAGATCGAGGTATTACCATGGGTAGACTCTGCATTATCAGCCGAAACCGCAATGATCCAAGAAGAACTATTTGAATTAAATAATAACGGGTGGTTCTCATTAGCTTCCCAACCAGCCGTCAATGGATGTTTATCCACGGACAAGATTTTCGGATGGGGACCAGGCAACGGAGTGATTTTCCAGAAAGCATTTGTTGAAGTGTTTGTCCCCAAGAAACAGTGGGAAAACATAATCTATCCAAGGATGGAGAACAAAATCAAGGAAAAGTCGATTACCTATTACGCAGGCGATTCAGTAGGAAATATCAAATCTAATTTACTGGTGGGACCAAACAGTCACAACAGTAAAAGTGCCATCACCTGGGGAGTGTTTCCTCTGAAGGAAGTTTTGCAACCAACCATAATTGACTTTGAATCTTTTAAAGCATGGAACGAGGAAGCTTTCATCTTGTGGCTAGAGTGGGCTAGATGCTACAAAAAGGATACCAAAGCATACAACTTGCTCAACAGTATCTATGAAGATTATTATCTTATTAGTTTGGTGCATCATGATTTCATGGAGGAGTCTGGTTTATGGGATCTTTTACTTGGTAATGAATAACTCTCGGCTAAATTGTGATAGAATAGGAAAGATATACCAAGATCTATTAATAGTAAGGATATACCAATATTGGAGATATACCGCGAGCTACTAATAGTAAAGATATGACCACGATCTACTATGAAATCTATCAGTTCTCTATATGAAAAGATTCCTGGAGTCTTGATGTCTTTACCAATCTATTACGATTTCATTCACACAATAAAGTTCACAGAAATATCCATATCAAACAATTAGCTATTAGCTATTAGCTACTATCTATTATCTATCAGCTCTTAGGTTTTAATTCTTTTTCAAGAACTTCGATATATTTTGCTACTATACCTCTGTTCAACTTTTCTGCCAACTCATCACCTTCCTCCACTCCCATATATTGACATTGCTTTTCACATAATAACAATGTCCCATTAGTAACTTTTGTGCCTGGCTTTACAAGTAGTTTCCCTCCAAGTCTTATTCCCAATGGAGTGCCTGTATTCTCTTGACGCAAGAATCGTAAACTATCGTTATATTCATACGCGTAGCAATAGTTGTCTCCACTATCTCGGAGTAATAACTTATAAGTATCAACCTTATTCTCGGTATAAGTATCTTCTTCCATGCGTACTTCTCTGATGAGTCTGTTTCCACCGTTATTACCCCGTCGTATTCTGTCTACAGAAACGTTCATTGGATCCACACATTCCCTCCAGTCATCGAGCTGGTTCATTATTGATTTGGAGATGTTAAAAACATGGATTATCTTGAATGTTATTGGCTTTTCTGTAACGGTTTTGGTAGTATACTCTTCAAATTTGAAGCTCCCTAGATCTGCCATTGAGTGGTAATATCTATGATTAGAATAGTTGAGGGATCAAGTAACTAGTAATCCTCTAGGTTTGACAAGTGAATCTGTTAGTAGTAGTTAGTAGAGTTACTAGCGAGTTACTAGCGAGATACTAATAAGTTATGACACTAAGATATATTGTTATTGGGTCTGTTTCAGTTGGTTAATGTGTTGTAAATTCTAAATCTTCACATAGTTCTCTCAGTATTTTAAGGTTTAAGAAGGTATATTATATACACTATATGCAGTACATTAACATCGGTAGAATCAGCTACACAGATATTGACCAAACTTGCCTCTACTAACTAAATTAATACATAGACGTACCTGGTATATCTCCACTATATCATATACGAATTCTCCGTGATTTAGTCAATAATTACCCACAAAATTCAACATGGAGTTTGAATACATAATCTCATACAAAAAGCTAATCATGAGATTTGATGAAATTTAATAATATTTAATGACCTATCAAATAGGCTCAGATTTAAATCTATTATCTCCCTAAACAGATCTCGATAGAACTATAGCGAAACTAATAACTCTCTCAATACTTACTGGTTCTTGGAGGGTTCTTGACATATCATGAATTGTCCCTGCATATAATATAAACAAATCAACCTCTACTTTGCTCCAGTTGTATACTTCTTCTTTAGCATGTCGTTGTTTGTAGAAGATGAGGAGAATGAGCATATACAGAATGAGCTACAGCCGGAGATACCTGAGCAGGAGAGTCTCGTGATCCCGATTTCCACAGAGATTCCCGTTGAATTCCATGAACCTTCAATCATACCGATCTACCCAACCAGAGAAGTCAATTGTACTTTGCCATTGAAGTATCAGCAGGAAATTGTCGAGGATATGTTAACTAAGGATGGATTGTTAGTGCTTGGAAGAGGTTTGGGTTGGGAACTTGTTACTGCCAATTTACTACACGCGTTAAGCTCTCCCTTTACCATTCAGGGAGACCAGCCCAAGCGAAGCTTACTTTTTCTATTGAATGCAAAAGACGAAGAGGTCATGAGGATAAAGGACGAACTCACAGACTTACACTGGCTCGACTCGAACTCCACAGGAGACGTGCCGTTTGTCGTTATTACAGGTGACTCCCACAACACCAGTAACAAACGTAAAGATACATATTTGAAGGGAGGTGTGATATCCATCACTTCGAGAGTCTTGGTGGTGGATTTGTTATCTGGATTGCTCTCTCCTAACGATATCACCGGTCTCTTTATTTTGCATGCTGAACGGTTAAAAGAAACATCCAATGATGCATTCATTATCAATATCTATCGAGACCAAAACGATTGGGGGTTTATAAAAGCAGTTTCTGACGAGCCAGAAGCTATCACGGGGTTTACACCGCTAGCTACGAAGTTAAAGATCCTCAGGCTCTCAAATGTATTTCTATGGCCCCGATTCCACGTTGAAGTATCGTCTTCTCTCGGAATCCGTGGTAAGAATTTACTGACGCGTCAAAAACAAGAGCACGAACAGAGACGGTTTGTGACGGAAATTAATACGAAAATGACATATAAGATGACCAAGATCCAATCCTCAATAATGTCGTGTATCCAGGCGTGCTTACAGGAGTTAAAGAGACACAATCCCGATCTTGCGACAGAATACTGGGATATGGATAATGTTCATGATTCAGACTTTGCAAGAAGGATAAGGATTTCTTTGGATGCACATTGGCATCGATTGTCCTATACTACCAAACAGTTAGTCTTTGATATTACCACATTAACCGATCTATTAACATACCTAGTGACGTTGGACTCGGTCAGTTTCTACCAAATCATACAAGGAATTATAGACGTCAACATAAAGCATGTAAGCTCGGGTGGGTTACATACAAATTATATGAGTCCATGGTTGAGTTTAGACGAATCTAACACTATTATTGTATATTCGAGAGAACGGGCACTAGGAAAGGTTAAAGTCAGTAAAAAAAGAGTTATAAATGTGGAAAGTGACGAAGAAGAACAACCAGCAGGAGATGACGAAACAGAAGAAGAATACATTCTCGAAGAGCTCCCAAAATGGGACCAACTAGGAAAATTACTAGACGATATCTTGCACGAAAAGTCGGTTTCAACCACGAAAGATCAGGGCCCGATTTTAATCATGTGTTCCAGTCCAAAAATTGCTGATCAATTGATGACTCTTATAGAGTCTATGAAAGAACACGTCAATCCAATGACTGGTAAGAATCTCTTTAGTTTCAGAAAGTACATGATTAAAAGGTTACAAGGATACTTGCAATGGAAAGAAGTGAATTCATTAGTGAAAAAGATCAACAGCGATTTAAACACAAACGAGACTCCGGATTCGCGACCAAAGAGTGAAGAGCCAGTGACAGAAGAAGAACTTCAAACATCTAAAACCTTCTCAAAGAATGGAATACCTACGAGTAAGAGAAGAAGAACAAGAGGGGCGTCGTCAGGTGCACGAGTGAACCGCTTGTACTCTGGAACTACGAACGAGAGAAATAATGAGGCTGTTGATATTGACGATAAAATCATGCAGAAATTGAAAATGGAGGAAAACGATGACGATAATGAAATTGTAGATTTGGAAGATGAGATTTTCATCAATGACGACGAGACAGGGGATGGTGGATTTTTCTTTGACTCCGTGCTTGCCAAGGAGATTACTTATGAACACATTTCAAAGGATGATCAGATTATAGTCCAGGCTTATAACGAGAGAAATAACGATGCATTGCTACAGGAACTCGGACCTTCATATATCATAATGTATGAGCCGAATCTTTCTTTTATAAGAAGAGTTGAGATATATCAAGCTATCAACAAGGCTCGTCCTGCAAAAACGTATTTCATGTACTATGGGTCTTCAGTTGAAGAAGAGAAACATCTTTTGCGGATAAAAAAGGAAAAGGAAGCATTCACAAAGCTTATCAGGGAAAAGGCATTATTGAGTAAACACTTTGAGACTTCGGAGGACAATAGAATGAATGTCAACAGGAATAAGGTGTTGAATACTCGTATAGCTGGAGGAGCGAATTTCCGAACCGAAAACGACGAGTTAAGAATAGTCGTTGATCTGAGAGAATTCGGTTCTTCGCTTCCAAACTTATTATACAGGGTGGGAATTAAGATTATTCCATGTATGATCACGGTTGGGGACTATATTGTGTCGCCGAAGATTTGTGTTGAAAGAAAGTCTATTCCTGATTTGATTAGCAGTTTCAAAAGTGGAAGATTATATCAGCAATGTGAGCAGATGTTTAGACATTACGAATTACCGACATTATTAATAGAGTTTGACGAGAGCAAATCGTTTTCGTTATCACGATTTTCCGAGTCACGGTTTCAAAGAGTTAACCCAACCAACCCCACGGCTACGCAACTGATGCAGCAGAATATCCAGTCGAAAATCATGCTGTTATTGATTTCGTTTCCTAAGTTAAAGATTATATGGTCATCCTCTCCTTATGAAACAGCACAGATATTTTTGAAACTCAAAGCCAATCAAGAAGAACCAGATATTGGTGATGCTTTAGATAAAGGTGTCAATAAGTCCGTGGTGACTCAAGACGGAGGGCCACCGATTTTCAATGACGATCCAATAGACTTTATCCAAAACATCCCTGGAATCAATAGTGTTAATTTCCACCTTATAATTCAAAAAGTCAAGAGTATTGAAGAGATGGTTAAGTTGACTAAGGACCAATTTGTGATAATTTTGGGTGAAGAAAACGGTAGAAAGGCTTATAATTTTGTTAACCATACCATAAGGTAAAAATGAGTCAACACAGAGCGTAGCGAAGTGTTGGTTTGTGAAGTCCATGACTTTTTCAATCGTTCTCTCGTTCTCTCACTCTCAAATCTATGCAGAATATTTTCAATAGTACAATTATGTAAATGATTCCAGGGCATCTTTAGCTAGATATTTATACTATAGCATTTACACTACGATTTATACTACAATATTTCTACTACGATATTTCTACCACGATTTAGACTACATCTTCATACTACAATTTCCTCTTTATCACAAGTTAACAATATAATATCTAAATATATTTATGGCTGGACTCTTACCCCGAGCTTATTCATTCTAATTTCCACCATATATATCTTAATATCGTCTTCTTTTATCGTAATGTCGTGCCTAATAAGAAGGGTCTAACTTTTCGCAGCCACCGAATGCGTAAAAAAACCAATTTGGCCAAATTGGCTTTGTTTACCAAAATCAAATTGGGAGTAGCAATGGAATCTGATCTAGAGCCCACCTTTAACAAATTTACATATCGTGAGATCTTAGATCACTTTAACTGAACTTGTTAGGGGAATTGTCGAGTGGCCATAATCTATAGCCATCTCAAGTAATATCCGAGCTGAACTACTAATTATCTAGACCTCCCTCATTAGTATAGGGACTAAATATAGAGCTCCTTCATATTTAGATTTCTAAGAATATAGATCTACTACAATTAAAATAGATCTACTACTACAACCATACCTTAAGTTTATTCTACTAATAAACTGGAGCTACCAATATCTTGCTATCTCTATGTTGGCTCAATACAATGGGAGTAAAGAGTAATAACATATTCTTGTCGAATACAAACCTGACCAACAATAATAACCTTAGTACAACCACCACCAATAACCAACATACTTTGAAACAACGATACAAGTATTTGGAATTCAAGCATCTTTACTTTCGTGTCCAAAAAGTCATCAACAAACAGGTGACTTTTGGCGTCAAATATGAACAGTTCAAGACACCAGATATTTATAACAAATTGGTGAAGCCGACGACAGAGAAAGTTATAAAAGTGTCGGATAACAATGTGATATCGCTCAAACTTAAGAGCATAATACCATCGGTCAACTTTCCCATTGATCAGACACCCAAGTTCGGACCTCAGCTCAGTCCCAAGAAGTTACGAACAAACTATCGACCTATTAATGGAGCAGAGGAAAAGCTGAAACTTTCCATGTATTTGGTGTTTATTCTACTTCTTCTAAGGTACGAGTATTTGATTCAGTCACAAAACAATTTGATTCTCTATGATTTATTGACCACCAAGGCCAATTTGTGTGAGTTTTTAGCGATCCGGATGTTGAAGGAGTATACTTCGTTCAACAGAATCAATTTGTTGTTTTTAACTCCGTTGAATAACGACAACTTTATCTTTGGCCAGCGGAAAGACTTTAACACCTTGGAGTTGAGTGTGTTGACTAAATCTAAACGATTTCTTTCGCAGCCAATAATGAAACGGATCTTGGACAGATTCTATGACGGGGAGTTGATTATAAAAATTAGTGATGTTGTGGAAGACGCTTTTGAAGAAGAGCAACTACTTGATACGGGAGTCGGCAATGACCATGATGTTATAAATTATAAGTACAACAAAATCTCATTCAACAAGATTATCCAGCGGTCGAATATCGTACCTAAATATCAATCGTTGGTAATAAACTTAAAGGTGCTTTTCTTTATGTTGTTGTATTTCACGATGATTTTAAACAAAAAACATCAGGAAAGTGGAACAGGTGCAAGACACATAATATTAAACATCGTTGAAGCCATTTTCTGGCTAGTAGGCTTGAACTTCAATGTGGAATTTTTGATGAAAATCAGTCATATCGAATTCCAGTTCTTCAAAAAGATTATCTGGAACTATATCGACTTCATTTTAATAGTATTGATCGACGGATCGTTTCTCTTGAAAATCATGGGCCTGATATATTACCAAGATATGTTCAGCTTGATATCAATTGTGTTGTTACCACGGACACTTTCACTTTTCAACAACTACAAGTTTTTTAATTTGATAATAGTATCGTTCAAGAAGATGGTATGGAACTTAGTGGGGCTCTGTACGTTATTCTTTTCGTTGATTAGTGGATTTTACTTTAGTTTTGTTACGCTATCCAAAGGACGTACCAATTATGATATCATGTTCGATATGGTGAAGATATTTTTCGGGTTCACTCCTTCTGTTTGGAATAACTGGGACAACTACAATAATGTTGGACGTATAATTCAGATGGGATACTTGTTTCTTATCCAGTTTATCATCGGTACGATTCTAGCCATTGTATTGAGTGGAGTATTTGCTCAGGTGAACGAGACCAACGAAGAAGACTTCAATTATTTCAAGGCCATCAACTTGATTTTGTATTTCAAGTCTGCTCGTTTACATTACCAAGGAGTATTGTATAAGCATAAACATCATTGGTTCGGGCTACAAATCAGACATGGACTCAATCAAATCTTAAGCGTGTTTAAGTTGCCCATTATCATATTAATCTTTTGCTACGAAAAGATGTTGTCTAGAGTATATGAGCGGAGGTTAGCAACAGGAAGTGTATTGAAGAATTTTACGTTTTTAATCCGGGAAGATGACTATTATCAGGATACAGACTTGATGCATATTGAAAGTGGACGGTTTCAATTTGAATTTGGTGCTACTGACAACGAAGAGGAATTGTTGGAAGGAGCAATGGTTGACGATGATGACGATATAAGTGTGTTGTTGATGAAGTCACGGAAAAACTCTCTTTTCAAGCCTGGGGTGGTAGCACCCAGCCAAATGCAACCAAGACGATATAGCAACATTGATCCGAATACCAATTTCCGTAATTCTCAGAATTGGATGCCGACACAATCAAAACTGACGTTACGGGGCCAACAAGAATACGATGGACTCTTTATTGACGATTTGCTTAGTAGAAAAGGTAAGGGATACTTGGAGAAACTGAAGACGAACAACAGCGACTCTTTGGGTCCAAGCGATAAAGGAGAGAGAAGAAAGAGGGATGATGAGATGTTGCAGAGAATGCACCATCTTGAAGAACTTGTTAGCAAGCTAATTGAAGGTGAGAGTTCTAAGGAGGAAAATGATGATGGGAATATCTACAACATCACTGAAGTCTCCATAGACGATATGGAACTGATTAATTCCGATGTTAGTGCATACAGTGGAGGTAAAGAAACGCAACTTGAAAATGAACTGGATGATACTCTTAGTGAAATAGGGGACGATGAAGCTGTTAGTGAAATAGGAGACGATGATACTTTTTGAGATGACAATTGGATGATGAGATGATAATAATGAATACTATGAGAACGGTGAATCTGTAATAGCTTACACTACTATAATAGAAATGACTCCACTAAGAGCATAAGGAGATATATAGTGAGACATATAGTGAGAAATCTACTCAAACATATTCTCTGACAAGCGTAGTTTACACAAATGATATACCTTAATATAGATAACACTGATTACGATGGATCTTGTACATTTTGTGCTAGCAAATACTTTGCTATTCAGTATTTGTGAGTATTCAATAAGTGGATAGCAGAGATCAATGAAAATTAGTGGAAATTGACGATTATTAGTAGAGATTGCTATTTATGGAGATTAACGAGTATTACAACTAAACATATTATAAATATCATAGACTTAGTCATATAAGGTATCGTTCTCTAAGATATCCAAAAACGTCGTGTACATACCAATATGATGCAAATTATACGTACATTACCCCTAGATCTATTTTGCTAAAGATTATCAAGCGTAGATCTTATGTAATCGAAGACGGGACGCGCGTGGATTTGTAATCTGTAAGTTGACCTAGAAGCCCGACTGAACTACGGAGGAAAACAGAGAGGAGCTTAGATGGGATTAGTTAAAGAAGGGACTAGCTAGCAAAGATGACAAAATGAGAGTTGAACTCCGAGTCACGTTCTATTTATACCAAGAATCGGTGTCCTTGAGTCACTCTACTTATTCCCTTACGTTCAACCTCGCTCCGCTCAGTTTCAGCCAATTTTCCCATTTGAACCAAATTTCTTTTTCAGGTGCGCCCGAGAATCGGTGTTTCCGAAAGAAGTAAGAAAGCACATGTTGAAGCTTTTAAGATAAGCTAAGCTCGACCATCTACATAGCCACCCGTATACACTGGTCACCACGTTAAAATCCCAAACGACCTAAAAAAACCCGTCAAATCCCGACACTTTTATCGTTTTTTCACACTCTCACTGCTCGGAAGTTTTTTCCCAAAACGCTTCTGACATTTCTCAACCCGCTCATTGGCCCCAATTACATCTTACTTTCAACCACTGACAAATTCAGCTGATTTTTGGAGCCCGAAAACATTTCCAAATTTTAAATATAAGTACCTCAGTTCCGCTTTATATATTCTTGGATAACCGTATCGCTTGTATATATTTGGTTAAATATAAAACTCCACACAACATTCTACACTTTTCAAATTTTCATCCGTTGAAATTTTCTTCCACTTCAGACGATAAATTTTTTCAAATTTATCAATCTTACGATCTTCTTTACGAATCTTTATCCTGATCTTTAGAGTTCAGAGTGTGATTACGGTCTCATCACTTCATTGCATTTGAATCCACGGGTTCTTTATTTATAGAGTCTGTCCAGTCTCTCCATATTAATACTAGTCCATTTCTAGTTTTAACATCATAACTTATCTAGTTGTTTAGTTTCACTATTACTCCTAGCGTCAAAGTCTGTTTCTAGTCGTCTTTCTTCTATCCATCATTCATATCACACCTAATGCCTCATAATACGGATACTATGACAACAAATTCATTTAATATACCTAATAATCATATACAGATTGGAGGCAGAAAATCGGAACTTGCCGTGGTGCAAAGTGAGATCGTCAAGAAAATCATCGAAACAAAGTATCCACAGTTGAATTGCTCCATATTGGCTTTGAGCACCCTAGGAGATAAGATCCAAAACCGTCCGCTTTACTCGTTTGGCGGAAAAGCTCTTTGGACCAAAGAGTTGGAGATCTTGCTTTTGAGCAGCGTGGAGGAATATCCTCAGTTGGATCTAATTGTCCATTCCTTGAAGGATATGCCCACCAACTTGCCAGATGAATTTGAGTTGGGGTGTATATTGGACCGTGAAGATCCTCGTGACGCCGTAGTCATGAAACAAGGATCAACCTACAAATCGTTGGGCGAGTTGCCCGCCGGGTCGATTGTTGGAACTTCTTCAATCAGAAGATCCTCACAATTGGTGAAAAACTTTCCACACTTGAAGTTCGACAACGTGAGAGGAAATGTCCAGACAAGATTAAGAAAATTGGACGGTGATGAAGGTCCTGCGTACGAGTGTTTATTGTTGGCAGCCGCGGGCTTAGAAAGAGTCGGCCTCGGCCACCGTATCACAATGTGCTTGGATGCCCCAGATATGTACTACGCCGTGGGACAGGGTGCCTTGGGAGTTGAGATCAGAAGCGGTGACGAACGCATGAAAGAATTATTATCGTCGTTAGAAGATAAGCCCGCTACATACCGATGTCTTGCCGAAAGATCGTTAATGAGATATTTGGAAGGTGGATGTTCTGTTCCAATAGGAGTCTACACAACTTACAACACAGCCACCAATGTATTACTATTCAAAAGCACAATCGTCAGCCCTGACGGGTCCACAAGTGTCGAAGATGAATTGGAAAGAGTAGTGGAATCGAAAGACGCCGCCGAACAGTTGGGAATTGATTTAGGCCACAGATTGATCGAACGCGGTGCTAAGGAAATTTTGGACAATATTGATTTCAACCGTATAAACCAACCCCCATCTTCGATCTCCAGCAGTGTAAATATATCCCCCCAAATATCATGATCATAATGAATGTAAACTAGTTATATAAAACGTCTATTATCAACGAATAAAGATAAATATAAAACAAAGACTCCCAAAAATATAGAACGTCTAGTTAGCTGAGAATATAATAATCAAAACAATTTAAAATATAACGAGTAATCAGAATGTATAGTGGACCTAGATGTAATCCGTCTTGTTCATACAAAATCGTTTATTATCAGAGCATATAATATAATGTTATCAATAATAATAATAATATTAATAAAAACTTCTATCTGAATATAATATACGTCTAGGTATCAAAATACGCTCTTTGGTATCTAAAATATATAACTCTGTGGGGCTACTTATATAGAGAATTATATGTCATTTTATGCATATGATGCGATAGCCCAAATGATTCATGATTGGCTGTACTTACCTGAGTGATGTAGTTAATAAGGAGCCAAGAAGTTTGATATTGGAGGAAAGTGATTAGTTGGAAGTCCGGGGTACAAAATATACGAGCGGAAGGAATAATCATATTCACAAGAAATTTACAGACAAACTCTTCCAAATAAGGTAGTGGTGTTCCCACATAATCCATACAATCCACATAATGCACCCCACCGGTATAGGCATCGTGATATCCGAAATTTCGGGATTCAACGGGTTAGCTTCGTCATGCCTAAATCGGAGTCCAAAAAATCTGGGGTAAAATCGTGCGGATCTGCAACAATGGCCAATATTGAAACGTTTACACGGGACCCCTATCGAGACATTGCACCAAGACAATACTAAACATTCAGTATCGATGTGACATATAGTCTAACTCCGACAGGCTTCCGAGTCTTCGGGGTCATAGCACAAAACGGAAGCGAGCTAAGTCACCATCACTTTGCCCAGGACAACTTCGCGCCCATATCGAAATCGTTACAAATTCATCCAATCATTAATTTCAAAAACCTGACCTAAACTGCGAGCGAACCTAAATAATAATGTGCTACAATAAAAGTAGATACATCAGTCCCGCAATACATTGTTACAAAATAACCCCGGACCCATCAAATACTAGTGCGGACCAGAGATTGCAAAACTTACACCACCATGCTAATTATATCAATAAAAGTATCACGGTAACAATATCAAACCAATTAAAGGAGTCTAATTATACTCTCCTCAGTCATACTATTGACTCTTCAATTTACTCTGCCCAACGACCCCTAACATTACTAATTGTTGGAACAATCCAACACACCACATTTCCAAATTTCTTTTTCATTTGTGGGGAGAATATTCAAAACTCCGATATTACGAAAATGGTTGCCACTTTTTGGACTATAAATATCGGAGTTTCCCCGGCTACTACATCGGTTTGAGACCCCAATAACTACACAATGCCTGAAAGTAGCCACCCTTCCCATATTTCCTTGGACCATGAAGAAAAAGTCAATCCTCCTCAAGGATTCTTTGATCGTTCCACTGCAACCCCAAACTTGCCTGACATGGAAACTTACAACAGGCTTTACCAACAATCTGTGAACGATCCCTCGGGATTTTTCGGCGATGCTGCCAATAAGTACTTGGATTGGCACAAACCATTTGACCACGCTAGATTCCCAGTGACTCCTGAAGATGATTTCAAAAACGGTGACTTGCCAGCTTGGTTTGTTAACGGTGAGTTAAACGCCGCGTACAATTGTGTGGATCGTTGGGCCTTTAAAAATCCTAATAAACCTGCAATTATTTATGAAGCTGATGAAGTCAATGAAGGTAGAATCATCACTTACGGAGAACTCTTGAAGGAAGTCTCTAAATTGGCCCAAGCCTTAACTAAATTGGGAGTCAAGAAAGGTGATTCCGTGGCCGTTTATTTGCCAATGATTCCTGAAGCAGTTATCACATTGTTGGCAATCGTCAGAATCGGTGCTATCCATTCCGTCGTTTTCGCTGGTTTCTCTTCAACATCTCTTAAGGACAGAATTTTGGATGGTGACTCTAGAATTGTCATTACTGCTGATGAATCAAAGAGAGGTGGTAAGACCATTGAAACAAAGAAAATCGTAGACGATGCTCTTAAGGAATGTCCAGATGTCAAAAATGTAATTGTGTTCAAGAGAACCGGTAACCTGCACGTTCCATTCAATGCTGGTAGAGATCTTTGGTGGCACGAAGAGTTGGCAAAGTATGGTCCTTACTTCCCTGCTACTCCAGTCAATTCCGAAGATCCATTGTTCTTGTTGTACACTTCTGGGTCTACTGGTAAACCAAAGGGTGTTCAACATAATACTGCTGGTTACTTGCTTGGTGCTCTTCTTAGTACAAAGTATACCTTTGATGTCCATGAAGAAGACATCATTTTCACCGCTGGTGATATCGGTTGGATTACCGGTCATACTTATGTCGTCTATGGTCCATTGTTGAACGGTGCAACTACAGTTGTATTTGAAGGTACTCCAGCATACCCTAACTATTCGAGATATTGGGAGATTGTTGACAAATACAAGGTTAACCAATTTTACATTGCCCCAACTGCTTTGAGATTGTTGAAGAGAGCTGGTACAAAGCATATTGAACCATATGACTTGTCATCTCTTCGTGTTTTGGGATCTGTTGGTGAACCAATTGCTGCTGAGGTTTGGCATTGGTATAACGACAATATCGGTAGAGGAAAAGCTCATATTGTCGATACTTACTGGCAAACCGAGAGTGGTTCCCATTTGTTGACTCCATTGGCTGGAATCACTCCTACCAAGCCTGGTTCTGCGTCTTTGCCTTTCTTTGGTATTCTCCCTAAGATCTTGGACCCAACTACTGGTAAAGAATTGACCAACAATGACGTTGAAGGTGTTTTGGCCATCAAAAACTCGTGGCCATCCATTACTCGTGGTATCTTCAACGATTACAGTAGATTTATTGACACCTATTTGAAACCATACCCTAACCATTACTTTTCTGGTGACGGTGCTGCAAGAGACAATGATGGTTTCTTCTGGATCTTAGGTAGAGTTGATGATGTTGTTAATGTATCTGGTCATAGATTATCAACTGCCGAAATCGAAGCCGCTTTGATTGAGCACCATTTGGTTGGTGAAAGTGCCGTTGTGGGTTACGCCGATGACTTGACTGGTCAAGCAATTGCCGCTTATGTATCTTTAAAGAAGGAAGCCAACTTTTCTGAAGAAGATTTGGATACGGTCAAGAAAGAATTGATCTTGACTGTACGTAAGGAAATTGGACCTTTTGCAGCCCCTAAGTTGATTCTTCTTGTGGACGATTTGCCAAAGACAAGATCTGGTAAGATCATGAGAAGAATCTTGAGAAAGGTTTTGGCCGGCGAAGAAGACCAATTGGGTGATATCTCTACGTTGTCTAATCCTGGTGTCGTACAACAGATTATTGATGTCGCCAAGACAGCTCACAAGTGAGTAACTAGAACAAGTTAGTTACTAGAATTAGTGACAAGTCGCTAGAACTAGTGTGTAATCGCTACTGATCGATATGCGTCCAATCAAAACTATTTATTACTATTTATTTCTAATAAAGTTGAATTAAACTTGTCAAACGGAGTAATTTTTCTAAAACTCCGAGGCCGAGCATACTCCAGAGTGGTATTGGGTAACATGTAACATCAGAAATCCTCTATACTACTCACCAAAGAGACTGCGTCGGGTTTAGCACTCACAACATCGGGTCTGATCCCGTTTTGTAGCAAATACTCTTCTGTGGTCGGTCCGATGGAGGCTATTCTATATACTCGACTATCCAGCTGGATATGCCTCACTATGGACTCCGTTCCCTGAGGACTAAAGAAAACGATCCAGTCAGAGTCCGAGCCGCTACCTCCCACCCACTTCTGGTTAAAGTTGGCCACTATATCGTCTCTATGTGCCGTTTTGTAAATCACCTTCTCCACGAGATTATAATTCATCCCTTTCAACGTCTTTGGCAAGATATCTTTCCTGATCTCACCAGTAAAGAAGATCATTTTCCTCTCGGAGTTGTATTGTTGGGACGTCAACTCTTCGTTTATCAAATATGCCAACTTTAAGCCGTTTCCTGCTTGGTTCCCTCCACGGACATTGGAAAATCCCATACGTTGCAAAATCCCATAAGTTGCTGGACCAACAGTGTATGCGATTTTCTGACAGATCTTTGCCTGTATCCCTCCGTCAACACTCTGAAGACACTCATCAAGCATCTCCACACCACGCTGACTTGTTATTATTATGACGTCTACGTCATTTATGAACTCTGCTGACTCGAGATATTGGATCGTCTCTGATTTGTCGAAATGGGTATGTGTTAAGAGAGGAATAAAAGTTGGCTGGTACCCCAAAGACGTGAGCCTCTCTTCATATGGATCTGAAGGAACACTAGAGTTCTTGAGAAGAAGCACTCTCTTAGACATGGAGCTAGTTGGTGATGAGATCGAGATTGCGATTTTGAGTGTGAGATTTATGTAATTATAACATGTAAAATGGATTGAGTAACATGCAAATCATACAACTCTAATAGAACGATCTAACTAATAAGCTGAACCAGCAAAAAATAAATCGTCTAATAACCAAAATTACTAGAGTAGAAGTACTAGAACTAAATCTCTTATTTAAGCTAAGACCAGAATATGTTGGAAATAGTTAGTTGAGATAATGGCGGTACTGATGTTTACTTTGTATGGCGGTACTGATATTCACTTCTCCACGCAGTCTAATATAGCTGTAATGATCTCCAATTTGCCTCTAACAATAGTATACATTATTAACTATGTAAATTAACTAGTGAATACAAGTATTCGGTGGTAACCATGATATTAAAAACCCAAAAAACGTAACGAAGCAAAATAAAACATAAATCAAAACACAGCATAATCTTACAGTGTGAGTGGCTAGAAGTTTAACCAGTCAGAGGCTTGAATTAGCAGATTAGAAGTCCTTCAACTAACCAATTGTGTGGTAGCATCTAAAACTTTTTGCATACCATTGTTGGTATTGAAGACCCTGCCAATTCTTTCATTTCCAACCATAATATTGCCAAGGGTGTCTCTAACAAAGACCTTGATATTTTCAATAAATTCGAATCTCAACCCCATGACCGAAACCATAAAGAAGAACCCTAAAATACAAATTAACGCTGGAACCCAGAAGAATATCAACATCTTGTCATTTTCAACAGTTTTACGGGGATGATTGATATAAGAAATGACCATATCTTCTGACGAATCAGATGCGATTCCTGCCTCATCTTGAGAATCTTCAGTAGTTTGCAATTTGGTTGACGAAGATCCTTCAAATGTGGTGGGTGGCGCCACAACTTTCTTGCTCGCATGATTCAAGCTTCTTTCATCAGAGGTCTTAGGCCTGGAGTGGAACGATGAAGGCCCAAATGGGAACAAATCATCATATGAAGGTAAGTTTTCGTCTTCGTCGGCGGTGAAGATATTCTTCACCTTTTGCCATACACCGGTTGGAGTTTCTGTACCTGATTCAGAACTTTCTGGAACAATAGTTTCATCTCCTGAATTTTCAGCTGCAATATCTTGACTGTACGTGGACACTTCATCAGCTTCATCTTCATAGTAGTCATCTTCCTCATCATAAGAATATACAAATTCATCATCAAGGTCATCGTAGTCGTTTGATTCATATTCGGAATCAGCATAGTCCGAGTTACTTTCCTCTTGAGATGTGGCAGGTATAATAAACGACCTGTCAACTTGCTTACTTGTAATTTGAGAATTCGAAGAATCTACATCAACTGAATTCTCCATCACCATCTTCGATACATGACGTCCGTAACTAGTGGTGAACATCGAGTTCAAGGAATCCAAACTGAGAGTCTTGCTCAATTTTTCATCTCTTGAAAGAATCAGATTGTGGTCACTAGATTCATCAATCGCTTCAAGCTTATTGAATATATCCAATACGTTCAAGTCACAATAATCCTTCAAGTATCTGTCATTTGATAATTTCAAGTTCCAGTTGGACTTGCAGTCGATAAAGATTTGGATCAAATCACGGTGACCACACATTGAAGCCAAGAACAACGGAGTGAGTCCTTGATTGTCTTGCACGTCGATTTTGCATCCGTGAGTGATCAAGAACTTGATAAGATTAGTGTAGTTCTTCATAGTCGAAATATGCATCAAGGATTGTCCTTGGTTGTTACTCAACAGCCAGTTAGGAATAATAATTGGACAGTTAGGTAAGTCAACCAAGGAGAGAAAATTGATCAAGATATCTTCAGTAGATAAATCTGATTTAGTCAACCGTTGCACTGCCCTATGGGCATTATCGAACCAATCCATATTTGCTTGATTCATGTTGTTTTGAATATTTGCATTTTCTATACCATTGGTATTCCCGTTGGTACTGTTGTTGTCGGAACCAACGATTCTCTTTGCGATGTTTTTAGCATCTTCCAATTTTCCATTCATCTTTAATCCAACAATTTGCAATGCCAATTCTATCAACTGTCTGTCAGTATCATCAGTGTAAGTGAAGATCTGCTTCTGTTGACCAGCACCATACAAGACATCTTCTTGATTCTCAAAGCTCACCAACACTTGGCCAGGCTGTGCTGCTGGAGGTAAATATGTAACAATGGTAGTTTCTGACCAGCAGTGAGTAGCCAATGCTTGGTTGGCGCCGAATTTGACAACCAATCCTGGACGGAAGTTGAATCCCAATAAAGTGACTTCGATACCGCCTCTGATGGAGCCTTGCGCAGGAATAATTCTTTGAATAGAAGGTAAAGTTTCTTGTTGTTGAGATCCAGATGCCCGTGGAAGGCCTGAAAAGCTTCCAAAGTTAGAGTTCATTGGGTTCACAGTAGGCGGTATATGTTTCATGAGCATATGGTTGGTAGTAGAAGTGTTAGTGTCGCTATTACTCATAGGTGAGAATCCACTTGCACTTCCATTGAACATTGGATTAGTAGAGTTGTTATACGAATCATCAAACGATAACTTTTTACGTTTGGTTCCTCTCATGTCTGAATTAGTATTAGTGTCGGTATTTGTGAGTGGTTCGGATGCTGATTCATCGATAGAATTGGGTGATAAAGGATGCAACGAGGACAACAAATCAGATTCAGCAGCATCTTCTTGGTGCTGGGATTGTGATTGAGTCCTAGCATGCATTTCCAATTGGGGACTCATTATGCTAGGAGTTCTCGCCAGTGCATACGATTTTGCAATATCTGAGTTAGAGATGCTATTCTTTTTGCTGAAAGAAAGTTTGTGTTCGTATTCGTCATCATCGTCATCCAAATTGGTGTCATTCAAGTCTTTCAAGTTGGTTGAAGAGCCTGCCACTGAGTTTGTGGATTCAAACTTGGAATTCGTATTCTTCTTTCTGTCCATAATCATAATTGGAGAAGTCAAATGTTTGGCAACAATTTGGCCCTCTGAGTTCTTGAGGACAAATAATAATTTGAAACCTTCCGATTCCTTGTGATGTCTACAATAACAAATGATTCTTGCAGATAATTCCAAAGACTTCGATAAGTCGTTATCCAAACCAGTGGGAGGAGGAAATGAAACTACTTCCTTACAGTTGAATATAATTGCCTTCTTCTTCATGGATTCATCAGCCCATGAGTTAGGGTTATTTTTGATAACACCTCCATTATTGGCCACAGGTGTACTATAAGTGGTTTCATTATTCGAGTTGTTTCCCTCACCATCATTAGCTTTTCTTCTCGAAGCTCTCCTTTGTTCCCTCTTTATACACCTCACACAAATATTACACGATTTATGGGTATCCGAAGTTAACACATAGGCATCCATAAAGAGCAAATTTTCCTTCAACTTTGGACTAAGAGAATCCATCAGTTCATTGAGGCAAAATTTGTTTTTGGAAATCAAGTCTTGTGGTATATGTAAAAGGACATGTGGTGGAGGAGGACTCAAGGTGAACTTGATTTTGATTTGAGTTTCAACTCTTGAATAGGTAGGTAAATTTGCTATTTGAAGGTTATAAGGTAAACTGGCCATAGTTTGAGGAGAGAAATCAAGGTATTTGGATGGATCTGGCATATTGACAGAATCTGGACATGGGTTCATATTAAGCGTTCCATATTTGAGTTTATTCAACTCGTCACGAACATAATCATAGTCGGATATTGAATTATTGGATATCTTTTCTTTCGATATGGAATTATTGGAAGTGTTCGAGGTGGAGCCAGTTTTCTGTTCAAAAGGACTTGTGTAGATGCTATTAGTGGAAATTTCAGGATAGTTCGAGTCAACATACAAATAATCGTTGTTGTTTTGTAAATGAGGAAAGCCAGAGGTTACGCCATTCAGATTTTCGTCGTTGTTTGAATCTTGTAAGCCGTTAATATGTAAGTTGAATCTCGAATTAGAGTGGGAGTTATTTATGGAATGAGGGTTTGAATTGATTTGGTTGTAATTAGCCGTGGCACTTGGATACATGCTGTCGAGGAGATCTTCATTTTCTAGTTTGATGTGGCCCGATGTTGGTGTGTTTGTTCCTATTGAATCATAAACTCGTTGGTCAAGGAATTCATCGAGTATATCGTGGTCTTCATTTAATCCCACGAGGAAGTTATGATCCAAGATGTTGTCTTCTGTTGAAGTCATTTTAGACGTGTTCTGTGTGGATCTTTTGCCTTTAGTTTTCAGGCTTGTAGTAGTTTTACTTTGAAAGTTCTTGTACGGTATTGCACTATTATTCTTGTACTATACTCTTGTACTCTAATACAGCATCAGTCTTTATAGAAGTGTATAGCAGGGGCGGTAAAAATTTTAGGGAGAAAAAAAGTACAAACGAGAAAACTCAATGGTAAAGTACTTTTGATACAGTCTACAGAGGTAGTGTGTTTACGAATTGATAAAAATCAACACATCTGAGGGGCCAAATCGACACATAGTTGAATCAAACGAACAACTGCGCGTTAGTGCACGGATTGCTCTAGAACATTTCTATCGTAGGCTGATGTAGGCAGTGGAATTGAGTGATGGTTAGAACCCCACAGGATTTGTTGAGATTAAGATTGTTGGGTTGCCACGTGACCCTCGCTCAGAATCTGACATCGTGAGTTATACACTTAGAGTACCCGAAGTAATAGTAGTAGTACCAATAAGTAGAGGCAAATATGTCAAGCTGGGTATACTGAACGTAACTCTTCTATAGATGAAATTCTAATCTATTTGCTTTGAGTTAGTGTTATAATAGGGGGTAACTTTCACTATTATCGGTAAACACACTAAAAACCATACACCCAGCAATCGTTACGGGACCAACTAAGTGCTCACACGAGCAATGTAAAGGAGAGAATTTCTAATCATCTGGAATCATCTTTACCCGATAGTAGTAACGGTGCTAATCAGAAATTAGGCGTCCTAGGCGTAAAAATGGCTATTATGCAGTACGAACCCCAAGCCCGAGGTTAAAAGTAGAATAAGGTGGATCAGCTGAGGAGAGACTGTTGGACTCGGTTGACGTCTACTCAGAATTCGAAGGTTCCGAATCTTATTTTCGTCTTTTATTATGCTCATGTTTATACGGCTTCCTGGTAAGCCCTATTGATTTATGATTCTTTGATATCTCGTGACGGCTCGAGAAGGTGAAAAATTATCTTTAATTTGTATGCGTAATAGTGCCTGAATAATAAATCTTATACTTACAATCAATAGAGTATGGATACAGAATTTTATTCAAGTTCTAACAAACGTCACTTAAGAGTTTTTAGTCAATATGTTGAAGTTTCGACTATCGAATGAGACAATATTGTGGAGTATTCGTTTTTAGTTGTCATTTCCATTATCATAAAACCCACAAGGCTGTGATTGAACCAGCTTCTCAGTTTTTCCGGTGTACTAGTGAACGGCGTGATCTAACTCTTAATTTGCATTATCATATCGAGTCGTGTACACACCAAAACCACAGACCAAATAAACTACCGAAAACGTCGATCGCTAATGTTTTTCGTCCAACCAACACCATAATGCCTAAGAATACATTATACGTGACTGGATTCAGCAGAGAATCCAAGGCTGCTGATTTGGCTCCTGATTTTGAAAAGTAAGTTATCTTTTTTTTGATTGAACATGTTGATCTCTTAATCTCTTGAACTATAACGCGGACGATATAGTACACTTACCAGTGAACCGTGGTGACGGTTGTATCTTGGTTTATTGGCAACGAGTGAATTACCGAGGATAAGTGCCTCTAATATGTCATGACTAGAGTTATGAAACTAGAGGCGTAATATCATATGTCACTGGGTTACTTGTAACTGGTGGCGCAAATATCCATCAGTTCGACATTTAGGTACCCCATGATATGCCCCAAATCCTGAAGTTTGTTAAACTGGTATCTATCACCTATTGAATTATTTGCATTGTCCTTCTTTTCCTTCCCAACGAATCCTCGTCCTCCTACTCCATATGTAATCAAATATCTTTCCTACCGTGAATTTCCTTCCATTCCTCCTCTTCCGATTCCTTATAAATTCCTTTTACAACTCATCTCAGCTCCTCTACCGCCCAGGCAATCCCTCTTAAGTTCATGACACCAAGCAAATCATTTATTGTTCATCCAATCAATCTTATTCACATCACTAACAACCCTAGATACGGCGAACTCGTCAGATTAGATATTCCTCCTCCCAGAACAGACGATGGTGAAAAATACGCCTTCGTTGAATATAAAGATCTCGAGAATTGCGAAAGAGCATTAGAGTTGAATGGTAAAACTTTTCCTTATACTTTCAAAGAAGGCTTGGTTGTGCAGTCAGCAAGATCTGATCCATACAATACTAGGACCAGAGGTTCATACCGAGGCAGAGGTGGCTCTCCTTACCCTCCAAGAGGAGGCAGAGGTGGATATGGTTATTCACCTAGAGGAGGCTACGGCTATGCACCAAGAGGTGATTATGGGTATGCCAGAGGTGGATATTCGTCAAGAGGTGGCTATGGAAGTTATGGTGGTCGTGGAGGATACGATGATGGATATGATAGTGGACGTGGTGGATATGAAGGAGGCCGCGGTGGATATGAAGGAGGCCGTGGTAGATATGAAGGAGGCCGCGGTGGATATGAAGGAAGCCGAGGGGGTTACGAAGGGGAACGTGGTGGATACGAAGGAGGACGTGGTGGATACGAAAACAGTCGTGGCAGATTTGATACTGGCCGTGGAGGTTATGGAGGTTATCGTGGTGGATACGAAGGTGGTCGCGGAGGTTACGAAGGAGGCCGTGGTGGATATGAAAGAGGTTATGCAGACAGAGACTACAGAAGCAACCGACCAAGAGAAACATATGATAATAGAAGTGAAAGATATGCAAATGAAGATGAACACGAACACGAACATGAACGTGAACGTGACTATCCACAGCATGAACGCGACTACCAACCACACCGTGACTACCAACAACACGAACAACCACCACATAACGAAGATCGTGACCATGAACATCCAGAACAAGAACCTTCCGCTCCTCATACTTCAGAACCTACTGAGAGAGCAGAATACACAAAAGGTAAATTTTCCAGATCACCTTCCAGATCACCTTCTCGAAGGGATAGAGAAAGATCCAGATCTCCTGAACGCTATTAAACAAAAATTGTTTATTAAGATGAAGAATTAAAAAAAAACTAGAACTGTCTATAGAATAAAACCGTTCAAAAACTAAAACGTCCAAATTATATCTGTTCAATTAAATCCGTTCAAAATTAAAACCGATCAAAAAATAAAACCGTTCAAAAAACAAAGAATCTATCGACGTTTCTTAATTTGTTATAAGGACTAAAGCAGAATCACACCCACATCAAGCCGAGTAGGCCAGAGCACCGAATAGTCCGAACGCCAACCCTGAAGACGCAAATGATCTATGAATCAAAGGAGAACTTGTGTTGTTCACCTTATTGGCACTACGAATGCTGACTTCATGTAATGTGCTTAAAATACACGTCAATACCATCGAATCGATGTCGACAGACTTTGTACTATCCAAGTCCTCCAAAATCTCTTGCAGGTTATCCTGATAAAGTTCGATCTTACCCACTTCGTTATACTTTTTCGGTAAAACGTTGGTGCTTGGAGCGTAGATTTCCTTGGTCATGTAGTTTGCGAAGGGAGGCATGTCATCACTGATAAAGTTCAAGTTTCTGAACAGTGCATTGGAAAGGAAAGGATCGTCTAACATCAACGGGTTTGTAGGCTCCGGGTATGGATTAAGATTCTCATCGTTGTTCTTCAACTTTTCGTCTTCAGCATCAGATGCACGTCTCTTGATCATTTTCAGCAACAGAGTTTGTTTCCTGTTGATGATATTGTCACACAACGAGGGAGTGCCCTCGTCCACAATCAAGAGTCTGAATTGGAAGTTATGCGTTGATTCATAGATAGTGGCCACCGGAGTTCCGATGATCCTGAACCGAGTATTCTTGTAGTTGAAGTCCGTGAAAGGTCGGATGTTGTTCAAGAACATCACCACCTGGAAATCCTTCTCCAAGTCTGGATGGTGGAATGTGAAGATGAACCTCCTTACCCTGTTGAAATGTTTAGTATGCACCGCACAGAAAGTATACGACTCGTAGTCCTCTTCAATCACTTTACCAGCCGCGTCCAATTTTATAGGA
>Ga0065707_10000630_pt1 | contig 28304 bp, 24 predicted proteins | sample SwiRhicommuniRL3_FD_59094 | JGI IMG/M metagenome (GOLD analysis project Ga0065707, IMG submission 59094) | Switchgrass rhizosphere bacterial communities from Rose Lake, Michigan, USA - RL3 v2 (version 2) | ecosystem: Host-associated > Plants > Roots > Rhizosphere > Soil | place: East Lansing...
GGCCGCCGTATCGTCGGCTGCCGCCACGGTCCAGGGATGGGCGAGGAACAGGAGCAGGCTCAGGAGCAGGCTGGACTGGCGCAGAGGGGCATTCCTCGAGTGTTGTAAGACCTGAGGCGCAGTGATCAGAGGCTGGCCGTCGCCGTCTGCGGTTCCGTACCGTTGTCTTCGGTATCGAAATCGACACGGCCGGCAAAGTCGAACCGGGAGATAAGGATAACGCCTTCGCCCCGGACCGCGCGTGCCGGCTCAGTACAAAACCCACGGGCGACCAGGCTATAGGAACGGCTGCGGCGGGGAATCCCCACGATAGGTACCTGCGTGACCTTGTCGAGCGTGCACTTATCGTCGCCACGCGTGCTGTAGAACTGTCCGGTGCCCTCGCGAATCACCGTCAGGTTGACTCCCAGCGACTGGGCCGACTGGCCCTCGCGCAGTCCGGCAATACCAAATACCAGCACCAAGCGCTCCGGATCCTGGCCCTTGCCAGGCTCCTTGACAGCGGTAGACATTCCCGCGAAGCGCATGCGGATGCCGCCGTCCGTAGGGCGGATCGCGCCGGAGCAATCGGTCTCGTTACCCCACGCGATCTCGGTCTTGAGCGCTCCCGACAGGCGGGCTCGCAGGAATCCTTTGCCGCCCGGCAGGCATTGCGTCGCTGTTGCTGGGGCAGTTGCCGGCGCTACGATTGTTCCCGATCCGGAAGCAGTCGGCACTTCAGCGCCGATGGCGCACGTTATCATGCTCAAAAGCGAGCACAGCAATGAGACGTGCAACAGCGCGGACAGCACGCTGGAGCGCGAGGGGCTGAAGCACGAGTGACGGTGGTGGGCTCCAGGGATAGACACAGGGATGCGGTTTTCCGTTGCAATGATGTCGATGACGCGTTCGTCATGGGCCTCCGGAGCGACCATGGCCCGACGGTCGGGAAATGATCGTGCGCCACAGGCAACCCCGGGCCGGACCGATGCGTTGCTCACAATGCCGAAGGAGCGATGCGCGGGCAAGTGTCGTCCGGAGCCGTCGTTCGGAATCGGCACGCTGTCTTCGGCTACCATGGCATCGCTCATGGAGCCCGTGACGTTCTGAACAGCTTTGCGGAATGCGAGAACAACTGACATGCAAGAAGAAAGAGCAACGAAAGCTCGGATCCCAGGACGTCCACGCAAGGAGAATGCAGACCATAAACAGGCGCTTTCGCGGCGCTACGTAAGCCGCCTCACCAGGAATACCCTGGCAGTCATCATGGCCGGCGGCCGCGGCACGCGGTTGCAGCATCTCACCGATTCGCGTTGCAAGCCGGCGACGCCGTTCGGGGGCAAGTTCCGCATCATCGATTTCGTCCTGTCCAACTGCGTCAATTCCGGTATCCGGCGCATCTCGGTGCTGACGCAATACAAGGCGCACTCGCTGATCCAGCACATCCAGCGCGGCTGGGGCTATCTGCGCGGCGAGTTCAACGAGTTCGTGGAGATCATCCCGGCGCAGCAGCAGATCGATGAGATGTGGTATCGCGGCACCGCCGATTCCCTGTACCAGAACCTGCAGATCATCAAGCTGCATCATCCGCGGCACGTGCTGGTGCTCGCCGGGGATCACATCTACAAGATGGACTACGGTCCGATGCTGGCCGAGCACGTGGAGAAGAAGGCCGACATCACTGTCGGCGTCGTCGAAGTGCCGCGCGAACAGGCGACCGGCTTCGGCGTGATGAGCGTGGACGAGAACTATCGCATCACCAAGTTCTCCGAGAAGCCCAAGGACCCCGAAGGCATACCGGGCAACGAGAACTATGCGCTCGGCTCCATGGGCATCTATGTATTCAAGGCCAGCCTGCTGTACCGGTTGCTCGAAGAGCAGGCCAAGCGGCCGGACACCCAGCACGACTTCGGCCGCGACATCATTCCCCAGGCGCTGAACAAGCTGAAGGTGCTCGCGTACCCATTCAAGGATACGCATACGCGCGTGCAGCAGTATTGGCGCGACGTGGGAACGGTGGATGCGTTCTACGAAGCCAACATGGAGCTGACCTTCGTCCATCCCGAGCTGAACATCTACGACGAGCAGTGGCCGATCTGGACCTACCAGCGCCAGTTTCCACCCGCGAAATTCGTGCTCGACGAAGCCGGCCGGCGTGGCATCGCGGTGAACTCCATGGTGTCGGGCGGCTGCATCATTTCCGGCGCCGAAGTGAACCAGTCGCTGATGTTCTCGAATGTGCGCGTGGACGAACGCAGCTACGTCGAACGGTCGCTGCTGTTCCCCGATTCGAAAATTGGCGCCGGCTGCATCATCAAGCGGGCCATCATCGATACCGGGGGAGTGGTGCCGCCGGGGACGCAGATCGGCGTCAATCCTGCCGACGATGCACGCCGCTTCTACATGAGCGAAAACGGCGTCGCACTCGTAACTCGGGATATGCTGGCGAAGTTGCCGGGGCACGTCTAAGCTGCCGGCCGCGTCCCCAGCTGCATTTGCCCCTTCGCATTTGCAGCGGTGCGCGGTTCATCCCGCTTTTCAGGCCAACGTTCACGGAAGTGCGCGCTTTGAATAAACGAGTCGGCTATCTGTTCGTGCTCGCTGCGCTGTTCGCGCTGGCGGGCTGCAGTACGTTTCGTCCCAAGATCGAACCGCTGCGACTGATGGTCGTGACTGCCGGCATGACGTCGACGGACATGTTCAGCCAGTCGTTCCTGGTGCGGCTGCACGTGGAGAATCCCAACGACCGTGAAATCTCCGTCAAAGGCATCGACTACCAGCTGTTCCTGCAAGGGGACAGCTTTGCCGAGGGCCTGACCAACCGCCCCTTCAAGCTCGCGGCGAAAGGCGAGACCGAATTCGACATGACCGTCCGCACCAATTTCATGAGCAGCATCGGCCGCCTGGTGTCGCGGTTGAACGGCGCGAGAAAAGTCGACTACAGCATCGAAGGCACGGTGCTCACCGACATCACCATGATGAAAAAGATTCCGTTCCGCGAGACCGGGACCGTTGAACTGGTCATACCGCAGCGCTGAGGTGGTCCCCCCGACCATCTTCACTATCCCTTTCTGCTCTGCGATCTCTGCGTGCTCTGCGAGAGACATCTTGCTCACGCGTCGGTGTAGAGGAGGTGTGATGAAGAGACCTCTCGCAGAGCACGCAGAGATCGCAGAGCAGAAAAGGTGAAAGAGAAAGGCTAGTTGTCGATGCCGAGGTCGTGCAGGTAGGCTGCGACTTCGTTGAGATGGGCAGCGTAATGGCGCCAGCGGCCGGATGAGCTGCGGTACACGGGCTGCCGCACTTGCCACACGCTTGCAGTCTTCACCGCGTTGTTGACCTGCTCGAACGGCACGGTGGCCTCTTCGGTCCGCAAGCCGCAAAAAGAAAATAGCTGAGCACGGGCGGCATCGGGATTGCGTACGAAAGCATCGTAGTCGAATTCGAGAATGTCTTCCCCGTACAGCGTGCGCCAATGCGCCATCAATCTTCGCTGCTGTACGTAGTAGTGCGCCGTATCCATCAGGTCGAGCGCGTAGCTCATGCTGTGATCGAGATGCAGGAAGAAGACCGAGAGGCAGTTGTCGAGCGGCTGGCGCGTGGTGTGCACGATCTTCGCGGCGGGAAACAGCTGTTTGATGAGTCCGATATATAGAAAATTGTCGGGACGTTTGTCGGTGACGAGAGCGGCGCCCGGAAACAGCCGCGATATCGTTTCCAGGTATTGAGCCGCAAGTCCTGTGAGTCGCTGCCGCGTAGCGATGTGCATCGATGCCGGAAACGGCGCTAGCGCCTTGACGACACCGGGAATCAAGCCCAGTTCGCCACCGGCAGCCACGCGCGGATGCGTCGCAAGGATCTGCTCAGTCAGCGTCGAGCCGGAGCGAAACATGCCGCAGACGAAAATCGGTTGCGGTGTCGATGTGGGTGAGGTCTCGAGCGGCGTCGCGAGCAGCTGCTTGCGAGCGAATATCTTGATCAACGCAGCGACGAAGCTTTCCTGCCGCGCCCGATCGTAGACAGGGGCGGTCGGCTCGGCGCTGGCGCGGCTGTTGCGATTGGCAGCGGTATACGCGTCGAATGCTGCATCGTAGGCGCCGGCCGCATCGAACGTCTTGCCAAGAGCGAATCCCAGGCTCGCGCGTTCGGCGGCAGAGTTGCTGTCGTGTATGGCGGCTTCGAGCCGGGCGATCAGAGGATCGTCCGCGCCGCTGGGCGTTTGGACATTGGCATAGCGCGCCAACGCTTCGAACTGCCGCGGATCGAGTTGAAGGATGCGTTCGTAGAGCGCGAGAGCGGACTCGCGCTTGCCGTAATCCTCTCGCAGGTTGGCGAGATTGAGCAACGCAGGAACGTACTGTGGATTGAACTGCAGCGCCGCGTTCAACTCGATTTCCGCGGCATCGCCCTGGCGCAGGTCATCCGAGTAGATGACCGCTCGATTGAGATGAACCTGCTCCGGCTGGGAAGCTCCCCGACGCAGCGATTGCGCATAAGACTCGAGCGCCGCTGCGAACTTGCCTAGACGCCGTTGCAGTAGCGCCAGGTTGTACCAGGTGTCCGCCAGCTCGGGCCATTGCTTCAGGATCTCGACGTAGACAGCTTCGGCTTCTGCATGGCGTCCCGCCCGCTCGAGCGTCTGGGCGTTGTGCAGCAAGACACGAGGGTCGGCCAAAGTAGTCATCCAGGCCATCGCTGGGTAGTCACCGAGGCAATCGCTGAAGGCGAGTCGTCACCTCACCAGCTGTTCATAGAGATTCTCGTACTGCCGCCCCTGGGCATTCCACGAGAAATCCTGCGCCATGCCGTTGAGCATCACCTGGCGCCAGGTATCGCGATCCCCGAACAGGTCCAGCGCGGTATGCAGGGCCCAGCGCACGCCTTGCACGTCGAAGTTGTTGAACACGATACCGGTGCCGGTGCGACTGGGTCCATCCCACATCTGCACCGAATCGGCGAGGCCGCCGGTGCGACGCACGATGGGGACCGTGCCGTATTTCAGGCTGTACATCTGGTTCAACCCGCACGGTTCGTACATCGAGGGCATCAGGAACATGTCGCTGGCGGCTTCGATCAGGTGCGCGATCTCGTCGCTGTAGCCGCGGGTGAAAGCGACTTTGTCCGGAAAGCGCTGCTGCAGCAGGCGGAAGAAATCTTCGTAACGGGCATCGCCGCTGCCGAGAACGGCGAGCGACAGGTTGCGCGTGATCAGGAATTCGGGCAGCACGTCGAACAACAGGTCGAAGCCCTTCTGCGACGTCATGCGCGAGACGATGCCGACGAGCGGCCGATCCTCCTGTCCCTGCAGATTGAACCAGTCGAGCAGCCCCTGCTTGGTCTTGGCCTTGCCGCCCAGGTCCTCGGGGCTGAACCGGTGCTTCAGGTAACGATCGACGGCGGGATTCCATTCGTTGTAATCGACACCGTTGAGAATGCCGACGATGCCATCGGTGCGGGCGCGCAGCACGTCGACCAGTCCGTGGGCTCCTTCCGGCGTGCTGATTTCGTGTGCGTACGTCGGACTGACCGTGGTAACGCGATCGGCGAGCCGGATGCCTTCGCGCAGCCAGTTGAAGTGGCCCGTGGTGCTGACTTCCGGCGCCAGCAGCGCATACATGTTGCCGCCGACGTCGTAGGTGGTGCTGGAAGGGAAGTCGCCCTGGTAGCCGATATTGTGGATCGACATCACCGTGCGCGTGTGTTCGAACAGCCGGTCCCATGCATAGAGCGACTTCAGGAGCGCTGGCAACAGGGCCGTATGCCAGTCGTTGCAATGAACGATCTGCGGAGCGAAGCCCATGCGCTGGCACGATTCGAGTACCGCACGCTGCAGGACCAGGAACCGCAGATGTTCATCGGGTCCGCTGGTATAAAGGCTCGCGCGATCGAAGACCGCTGGGCAATGCACCAGGTACACCGGCACGCCGTTGTTCGGCAGCGTGCCCTGCAGCAGCGAGAACCAATAGGTGTGCGCTCCGAGTCGCAGTTCGACGTTCTGGATGGTGTCGATAGCGGTGGCATTCACCGCCCCCGCGCCGATGCTCGAATACAGCGGCATGAACAGGAGCAACTCGTGTCCCTGGGAGTGCAGGTACTGGGGCAGGGCGCTCGCGACATCGGCGAGGCCGCCGGTCTTGGCCAGCGGCGCGATTTCGGAAGCGACGAAGCAGATTCGCATTGGTATTCAACTCGTGAGCGGAGCGGCGCAACGGCGGGCATGATCGCTAACCCATGTGACGGCCGCTATCGGTAGTCCGTCCCCAAGACGCCGCGGCGCCGGCGTGTCAGGATTTCTTGCCATCGTCGTTCTCTTTGGCATTCACATTGGCGCCCGAGGTGGCGCTGGGGGGTTCGCGAGGTGGCGAGAAGGCGGCGAGCATGGTCTCCTGCATGCGGGTCCAGACTTCGAGATTCTGTCGTGTGAGTTCGGACATGGCGTTCATCGGCGCGCTGCTGATCATGTGCGAGAGCTGCGTCTGCACGACTTCCTGCTGGCGCATGAACGTCTCGACGCTTTTCTCCAGGTAGGAACTGAAGAAGCCCTGCAGCGAATTGCCGTAGAAGCGGATCAGGGATTCGAGCAACTGGGTGGACAGGATGGGGCGCCCGAACTGTTCCTGGTCGGCGATGACCTGCAGCAGGATCAGCCGCGTGATGTCCTCGTTGGTCTTGTCCTCGATCACCTTGAGACGTTCACCGGCGATGACCAGCTTGCGGATGTCGTCGAGCGTAATGTGCCGGCTCTGCGACGCGTCGTAGAGACGACGATTCGCATATTTTTTTATCAAGCGTTGTTCGCTCATGCGCAGCCTCGATGCTGTTTTTAGGGGAGAATGCGTGCTTGCGTCCTCACCGTGCGCCCCCCACTGTCGAATGTGGGTCAAACGGGTGTCGAATGGGGCGGTGCGGTACTCTAACGACGCTGATTTGGCACTGCAACACACAGGAGATTGAATGGGCGATTCGCCAGCAAAGGATGCCGCCAGCGATACGAGCTGGGCGCAGCTGTGGATTGAGCAACAGCGGGCCCTGCTGGAGCAGGCCGCGCAGCCCGGTAAAGCGGCCTCCGAACAGGTCAACGTGCTCGCCAGTCAATGGGCGGAGCTGGGCAAGAGTTACCTGGGCGGCCTGATGCAGCTGGCTCAAAGCAGGGGGGCAGCTGCAGGTGACGGCGCCGCCGCGCAATCCAAGTCTCCATCGGCAGGAGCCCCAGGCAACGCGCCGGGCCAGCCTCCTGGCGAAATGTTCGATACTTGGAAGGCCGCCTGGTCGAATGCGATGTCGCAGGCAGCGGCGCCCGGCGGCTGGACCGATCTGCTGAACCGTACGCCGCCGCTCGGACTGTTCCGCGAACACACCGAAGCCTGGCGGGCCGTTGCGGCCGCCCGGGCCGACATGGAACGGCTGGAGCAGGAGCTCGCCGCGGTGCTGCGGCGAGTTCAGTCCGAAGCGCTGGTACTGCTTGCGGAACGAGTCAAAGCCCGTGCGGGCGGCGCCGATCCCGTGCAGGGATTCCGCGAACTGTACGATCTATGGGTCGAATGCAGCGAGCAGGTATTCAGCACCGTCGCGCATAGTTCTGCCTATGCGCACCTGCAAGGCGAACTGGGCAATGCCAGCATGCGCTTGCGGGCCCGCATGCAGAAAGTGATCGAGCAGGGACTGAAGCAGTTCGACCTGCCCACGCGCTCGGAACTCAATTCGCTCCACCAGCAGGTGCGATTGCTCAAGCAGAAACTCGCCGCCCTCGAAACAGGAGCGGGCGAGCCGACTGCCACAGCCACGGCCGAACCCATCGCGCCACGCACGAAACCATCGAAAGCCGCGGCCAAACGCAAAACTCCAGCGGCTGCGCGGCAGTCCAGGAAACGTACACGATGACCCAGCCAGGCTTCGATTCAGCGCGGCTCACTCGCGAAATCAAGGAATTCAGCGAGCGCATAGCGCGCGGTATGACGGCACTCTCGCAGACTGGAGAGATCCGCATCGGCAGCGCGGAAAAAGACGCGGTCTACACCGAAGACAAGCTGGTGCTGTATCGCTATCGGCCGAGCGCCGAATTGCCGGAAAAACAGCGGGTGCGCACGCCGCTGGTGATCTGCTACGCGCTGGTCAACCGCCCCTACATGATGGACCTGCAACCCGATCGATCGTTGATCCGCGGGTTGTTGCAACGCGGACTGGATGTGTACCTGATCGATTGGGGCTATCCCGACGGCGCGGATCGCTACCTGGGCATCGACGACTACGTGATGGGCTACCTGCCCAACTGCATCGATCATGTCAGCCGGGCGAGCGGATCGCCGCAGGTCAACCTGCTCGGCGTATGCCAGGGCGGCACCTTCAGCCTGTGCTATGCGGCGCTGTTTCCGCAGCGGCTGCAGAATCTCATCACCATGGTCACGCCGGTCGACTTTCGCACGCCCGAGAACTTGCTGACCAAATGGACCGAGCATGTCGATCTCGATGCGCTCGCTGCCGCCACCGGCAACGTGCCGGGCGAACTGCTGAATGCCTTGTTCCTGGGCCTGATGCCATTCCGGTTGACCAGCCAGAAATACGTGGACCTGCTGGATCACATCGACGACCCGCGCGCGCTGGAGAATTTCCTGCGCATGGAAAAATGGATTTTCGACAGCCCCGATCAGCCGGGCGAAATGTTTCGCCAGTTCATGACCTGGATGGTGAAAGAGAACCGGCTCGCTGCCGGCACCTTGGAATTACGCGGGCGGCGCGTCGATCTGCGCAATGTCGCCATGCCGCTGTTCAATATTTATGCAACGCAGGATCACCTGGTCCCGCCGTCGGCCAGCATTGCGTTGCAGAAGCTCGCCGGTTCACGCGACTACGACAGCTACGCCTTCCCGGGCGGACACATCGGTATCTATGTAAGCGGCTCGGCGCAGCGGGAGGTGCCGAGCAGGATCGTGGCATGGTTGAAAACCAGGGATGGCAGATAGAGCGCATGGAGTCAGGCCGACGTCTATCCTTTCGGCCGTCACGCAGCTACATTTCGCGCCTTCCCCACACGTAATCACGAGACGGGTCGCACCCATGATCTACGACAGCATCCTCGGCACCATCGGCCGCACGCCTATCGTCCGCATCAACCGGCTCGCGCCGGCGAATGTGACCATGTATGTGAAGTGCGAGTTCTTCAATCCGCTGTCGTCCGTCAAGGATCGCCTCGCCTTCGCCATCATCGACGACGCCGAACGCCGCGGGGTGCTCAAGCCCGGCCAGACGGTCGTCGAGGCGACCTCGGGGAATACAGGTATCGCGCTCGCAATGGTCTGCGCGGCGAAGGGCTACCCGTTCGTGGCCGTCATGGTCGAGAGCTTCTCGATCGAACGGCGCAAGATCATGCGCATGCTGGGCGCCAAAGTGATCCTCACGCCGGCGGCGGAACGCGGCTCGGGCATGGTGCGCAAGGCAGACGAACTGGCGAAGAAGAATGGCTGGTTCCTGGCGCGCCAGTTCGAGAACCAGGCCAATCCCGAATACCATCGCAACACCACCGGCCCGGAAATCCTCAGCGACTTCGCCGGCCAGCGGCTCGATTTCTGGGTGACCGGCTGGGGAACGGGCGGTACGCTGACCGGCGCGGGCGAAATGATCAAGAAAGCGCGCCCCAAGACCAAGATCGTCGTTACCGAGCCTGCAGGCGCCTCGCTGCTCGCCGGTGCTGAATTCAAGCCGCACAAGATCCAGGGCTGGACGCCAGATTTCGTACCCGCGGTGCTGAATCGCGAAGTGGCCGATGAGATCGTTCCCGTCACCGACGACGAAGCTATTCAGACGTCGCGCCAGCTCGCCGCCAAAGAGGGCCTCTTCTGCGGCATCTCTTCGGGAGGCACGTTCGCCGCCGCATTGAAGGTAGCCAGCAAAGCGCCCGCCGGCTCCGTCATTCTTGCAATGCTGCCGGACACGGGCGAGCGCTACTTGAGTACCGCGTTGTTCGAAGGCATCAGCGACGGCTCGGACTCCGAGCCGTAATCGTTCGAGCAGACGCCCTGATCATCCAATCGGACAGGGCGAATTAGAAGAAAATAGGCGCGCCGGCGGCAATCGCACGGCGCTTCTTGAACGCTTTGCCAGCCGCTGGCAGAGTGTGCGGAAATCCTTGAATTTACGATTCTTTACAGCTCGCGGCAGGTAGCGGCGTTAGTTTGCCGGAACTGCACGGCACCGGGACGGGTCCGATCGAACGTCATCCGGATAACATATAGTCCGGGACTTTCTTTGCCACGGTGCGTTTGTATGCATCGTGGTTGGCTTTGCGCGCGATCTGGGGAAGCTCCGATCGATCGACGTCCCCGACTTCGCGAAGTGCAACTGGCTGAAATGCTTCGTCGGTCGCAGTTGACGGCCGCGAAGAATGGCAATAGATCAAAGATTCCCTGGCTCCTTCCACAGTCTCACGCTGACCGGTATTCATGGTTCTCAATCTTCGAAGTGTTGCGGTTGGCGCCGCCATCGCGTTGGCCCTCGGGGCTCTCGGGTGGTTTGCCGTCTCCAGTGGAGACGCTCCGGATTCCAATTCGCGCCCCGGTTCTCTTTCTGGGGCTGCAGCAGCGATCGGATCGCAGCGCACGGGCGGGGTTGGACAGCCTGGTGGTTTCGGGCCGGGCGGGCCGGTCGGAGTCCTGGTCGCGCCCGTCAGTCGCGTGCCTTTCGCGCTGGAGCTGGAAGCCGTGGGCAATGCACGCGCGAATGAAGCCGTCGATATCACGGCCAAGACTTCCAACCGCATCACCGTCATCCGCTTTCGCGAAGGACAGCAGGTCAAGGCCGGCGACGTGCTGGTCGAGTTCGATGGCGAACAGGCTCGCGCCAACCTCGCCGAAGCCGAAGCAGCACTGCGCGAGAGCCGCAGCCAGTTCAATCGCAGCCGCGAGCTGTACAACACCAAGGCGCTGTCCGAGGCTCAACTGGATCAGCTGCAGGCAACGCTGACGGTCAATGAAGCCCGGGTTGCGGGCTCACGTTCGCAGTTGAACGATACGATCATTCGCGCTCCGTTCGCCGGCCGTGTCGGCCTGCGCAACATCAGCGTCGGCAGCTTCGTCAGCCCGGGCACGGTGATCACGACGCTCGACGACACCAGCATCATCAAGGTCGATTTCTCGGTGCCCGAAGTCTTCCTGTCTACGTTGAAAGAAGGATTGCCGGTTGCCGCGCAGTCCTCGGCTTATCCGGAGATTCCGTTCAACGGCAAAGTCACGAGTATCGACAGTCGTCTCGATCCGGTGAGCCGCGCAGTGCTGGTCCGTGCGCAGATCGAGAATCGCGATGGGCGGCTCAAGCCCGGCATGTTCATGACGGTGAAGCTGACGCGATCGGAAGCGCCGGCGCTGATGATTCCGGAACAGGCGTTGATTCCGGAAGGCGATAAGAGATATGTCTTCGCCGTGCGCGATGGCAAAGCCGTACGCAGCGAAGTTCGCACCGGCCGCCGCCGTCCCGGCGAAGTAGAAATTCTCGGCGGCGTGGCGGAAGGCGACATCGTCGTCGTCGAAGGCACCCAGAAGATTCGCGACGGCGTCGCAGTGAAGGCCGATCCGCTCGAGAGGGAGGCCGCGTGATCCTTTCGGAGATCTCGGTCCGTCGGCCCGTGTTCGCGATGGTGGTCAGCCTGCTGCTGACCATCATCGGCCTGATGGCCGTGAATCGCCTGTCGGTGCGTGAATATCCCGATATCGCAGCGCCCATCGTCAGCGTCGAAACTTTCTATCGCGGCGCCACCGCCGAAGTCATCGAATCGCGCGTCACGCAGATCATCGAGAACCAGGTCGCCGGTCTCGAAGGCATCGAGAAGATCACCTCGTCCAGCGCCGAGGAGCGCTCCCGCATCACCATCGAATTCGGGTTGAACCGCGATATCGAGTCTGCGGCCAACGACGTACGCGATCGCGTCTCGCGCGTGCAGAACAACCTGCCCGATGAAGCGGATCCGCCGCAGATCAGCAAGGTTGACGCCAATTCCGATCCGATGATGGTCATCGATGTCGCCAGCGACAAGCGTTCCGTCCTGGAACTGAACGACTACACGGATCGGTATATCGTCGATCGTTTCTCGGTGGTCGACGGCGTGGCGATGACGCGTATCAACGGCGAGCGTCGCTACGCGATGCGCATCTGGTTGAACCGGCAGGCGCTCGCTGGCCGGCAACTCACCGTGCAGGATGTCGAAGCAGCGCTGCGACGCGAGAACCTGCAATTGCCCGCTGGCCGCATCGAATCGAAGAATCGCGAGTTCTCGTTGCGTACCGATACCGGCTTCAATACGCCGGAAGACTTCAAGCAGCTCGTCATCGGCCGTGGCGGCGACGGTTCTCTGGTGCATCTCGGCGATGTGGCGCAAGTGGAGCGCGATGCTGAAGATCTGCGGTCGTTCTCGCGCTCCAACGGACGCACGGGCATCAGCCTGGCGATCATCCCGACCTCGACCGCGAATATCCTCGATGTGTCGCGCGGCGTGAGGGCGGAAATGGATCGCATACGCGCGACCTTGCCCGAAGACATCCACCTGGAGATCAACAACGACAATTCGCTGTTCGTGAACGAGTCGATCAAGGAAGTGATCCACACGCTGGTGATCGCGCTGGGACTGGTGTTGATCGTGATCTACGCCTTCCTCGGCTCGTGGCGCGCCACGCTGATTCCCGCCATCACCATTCCGGTATCGATCATCTCGGCCGCCATTGTCATGGTGGTCGCCGGCTTCTCGATCAATGTGCTCACCCTGCTCGGGGCGGTGCTTGCCATCGGCCTGGTGGTCGACGACGCCATCGTGGTGCTGGAGAACATCATGCGTCGTATCGAAGCAGGCGAGCCCGCGCTGATCGCCTCTGTCGACGGCAGCAAGGAAATCGGTTTTGCCGTGATCGCGACCACGCTGGTGCTGGTCGCCGTGTTCCTGCCCATTTCCTATCTGCCCGGCAACCTCGGCCGTCTCTTCGGTGAGTTCGGCATCACCCTGGCCTCGGCCATCGCGTTCTCGGCGCTGATCTCGCTGACGCTGGTGCCGATGATGACGTCGAAGTTCTTCGCGAAAGGCGCGATTCGCGGCCGTGTCACCGAGCACGTCGAGCATTTCTTCAGCTGGTTGTCGGCTCGTTACGAAACTTCGCTGCGCGGAACCATCAACCGTCCGCTGCTCGGTGTCGGCCTTGCGCTAGGTGCATTGGCCCTGGGCGCGATTCTGTACAAGAGTTTGCCGAGCGAATATTCGCCGGCCGAGGATCGCGCGATGGTGCAGATCATCGTCACGGCGCCCGAGGGTGCGAGCCTCAGGTATATCGATCGCTACCTGCGGCAGGTCGAGAAAGTGGCCTTCGACGAAGTGGATCGTGGCAATGCCCGGCGCATCCTGGCCCGCTCCGGCAACTTCGGCGGCGGTGGAGATGTCAACGTCGGCCGTGTCGTGTTGCCGTTGAATCCCTGGGACCAGCGCAGCGAATCGGCGGCAGAGATCATGCAGCGTATGCGTTCCAAGCTCACCAACGTTCCTGGCGCCAGGGTGGTCGTGTCGCAACCGGGTGGGCTCGGCCAACGCGGTCCCGGCTCGCCGGTGCGCATGGTGTTGGGCGGTTCGAATTACGAGGAGCTCGTGAAATGGCGTGATATCGTGCTCCAGCGGGCCGAGCAGAATCCCGGCCTGATCAATCTCGACTCGGATTACTACGAGCGCAAACCCCAGCTCGATGTGGCCATCGATCGGAATCGAGCCGCCGACCTCGGCGTGTCGCTGGAAGCGGTGGGCCGCACTCTCGAAACCATGATGGGTTCGCGGATCGTCACGACATACCTGGAGCGCGGCGAAGAGTATCGCGTGATCCTGCAGGCTCGCGACAACGACCGCGCTACGCCGAGCGACCTGGACAATATCTATGTGCGGTCGACGACGACCAATACACTGATTCCGCTATCGAACCTGGTCCGCGTGAAAGAGACGGCCGGTCCGCAGGACTACAAGCGTTTCAATCGCCTGCGCGCCGTGACGATTTCGTCCAACCTGGCGCCCGGGTATTCGTTGGGTGAAGCGGTCCAGTTCCTCGAGAAAGTCGCGCGTGAGGACCTCCCGCCCGAAGCCCAGGTCAATTGGGACGGCGAATCGCGTGAGTTCAAGCGCTCGGGTGGGGCCTTGTACATCACGTTCCTGCTGGCGCTGACCATAGTGTTCCTGGTGCTGGCTGCGCAGTTCGAAAGCTTCCGCCATCCCATGGTCATCATGATGACGGTGCCGCTCGCCGTGACCGGTGCCTTGCTGGGGCTGTTCGTACAGAAAGGGTCGATCAATGTGTTCAGCCAGATCGGCTGCATCATGCTGATCGGCCTGGCGGCAAAGAACGGCATCCTGATCGTCGAGTTCGCCAACCAGTTGCGCGATCGCGGCGTCGAGTTCATCGAGGCGATGATCGAAGCCGCGGCGATCCGCCTGCGTCCGGTGTTGATGACGTCGTTGTGTACGCTGTTCGGCGCCATTCCGTTGCTGATCGCATCGGGCGCCGGTGCTGAGAGCCGGCGCGCGATCGGCGCTGTTGTCGTTTACGGTGTCGGCTTCTCGCTGCTGCTCACGCTGTACATCGTTCCGACCATGTACACGTTATTCGCACGCAACAGCCGCTCGCCCGAGTATGTCACCCACATGATCGAACGCCTGCGCAGCGGCCGTCCCGCCGAAGAGGTCGCCGAGCCGCCCGTCGCCGACAAGCCGGCCCATCCCTAGTCTCTCTTCCGCCCTTGCAGGTCGAGGTTCCCCAATCTTTCGGCGGCTGGCTTCCCGCTCGATAGTAAAATTTAACTGAACGTTCCTGCGCTCGCTGCGCTGAACTCACTAGTGTTATCTCAATAAAAGAGATACGAATACTCCCACCTCGCCAGGCGTCCGCCCGGCGCCTTGATTAGAATCACGCGCCCCCAGGTTGAACCCTGGGCTCGGTAGCGGTCCAGGCAAGCGAGTTTCAATCCCCATGGCGTTGTCCCCTTATCAACAGCTCGAGCAGGAGTTCAGGCGGTTGCACGCGTTTCGCGGCGCGGCGAGCGTGCTGCGCTGGGACGCTGCGGTGATGATGCCGCGAGGCGCCGCCGATCTGCGCGGCGAGCAGCTGGCGGCAATCGAGACCGAAACTCATACTTTGGTGACTTCACCCAGGGTGTCGCGCCTGCTCGATCGCGCAGAGGCGAATGCGCAGGGAATGGAAGAGTGGCAGTTGGCCAATCTGCGTGAGATGCGCCGCGAGCGCGATCATGCGATCGCGACGCCTCAGAACCTCGTGTCGCGCCTGGCCAAGGCCACCTCCCGTGCCGAGATCAAGTGGATCGAGGCCCGCCAGAAAAGCGATTTCGCTTTGTTTGCGCCGATGCTGGAGGAAGTGGTCGCGTTGACGCGCGACAAGGCCTCGCTGCTGGGCAAGGCGCTCAATCTCGATCCCTACGAAGCGCTGGTCGATGAGTTCAGTCCCGGCCTGCGGCTGGCGGAGATCGACCAGATCTTCACCACGGTCGGCCGTCGCCTGCCGGGGCTGATCCACGAGGTCATCGACCTGCAGTCGCAGCGACCGACCCTCGAAATCACCGGCCGCTTCACTCCCTCCAAGCAGCGGCAGCTCGCCACGGAACTGATGAAGACCCTGGGCTTCTCGTTCGAGCGCGGCCGGCTCGATGAAAGCGAACACCCGTTCACCGGCGGTGTGCCCGGCGATATCCGCATTACCACGCGGTTCAATGCCAACGACGTGCTGACGGGATTGATGGGAGTCCTGCACGAAGCCGGCCACGCGATGTACGACAACGGCCTCCCCGAAGCCTGGCGCGCCCAGCCGGTGGGCCGGGATGCCGGCATGGCGATGCAGGAAAGCCAGTCGCTGCTGCTGGAAATGCTCATCTGCCGCAATCGGCCGTTCCTGCGCTATCTCAAGCCGCTGCTGGAAAAGACTTTCGGCGTGACCGGCCCCGAGTGGGAAGTGGAGAACCTGTATCGCCTGCTGACCCGCGTGCGCCGCAGCCTGGTGCGCGTCGATGCGGATGAAGCGACCTATCCGGTCCATATCGTCCTGCGTTACGAAATCGAGAACGAACTGCTCAACGGCGGGCTGCGAGTGAAGGATCTTCCCGAAGCCTGGAACTCACGGATCGAGGATCGTCTCGGCGTACGGCCGGCGAACGATGCCGAGGGCTGCCTGCAGGACGTGCACTGGGCCGTCGGATCGTTCGGCTATTTTCCGTCGTACGCCATCGGCTCCGTCATCGCCGGCCAGCTCTATGAGCGGCTGCGTGCCGATCGACCGGAGCTGGACGATGAAATCGCCGCCGGCCAGTTCTCCGGCCTGTTCGAGTGGCTGCGCGAAAATGTGCATGGGCTTGGCGCAAGCCTGAGCACGCCGGCGCTGATCACCGCTGCAACCGGCAAACCGCTGACGGCCGCGGCGTGGTTGCGCTACGTCGAAGCGAAATATCTGGAGGAATAGCGCGCCATGTCTGCCGTCATTTCCCCCTCCAACAACTTCAAGCGCCTGCAGGCGCGGCTGCGCGGTTCCGTCGGCAAGGCCATCGAAGATTTCCAGATGATCGTCGATGGCGACAAGATCATGGTGTGCCTGTCCGGCGGCAAGGACTCGTACACGCTGCTGGATATCCTGCTGTCGCTGCAACGAAGCGCGCCGGTGAAGTTCGAGCTGATCGCCGTGAACCTGGACCAGAAGCAGCCCGGATTTCCCGAGCATGTGCTGCCCGAGTACCTGACCGCTCTCGGTGTGCCGTTCCACATCATCGAGCAGGACACGTACAGCGTCGTCAAGCGAGTGATCCCGGAAGGCAAGACGATGTGCGGGCTGTGTTCTCGCATGCGCCGGGGCGCGTTGTATCGCTATGCCGGCGAGAATGGAATCACCAAGATCGCGCTCGGCCATCATCGCGACGACATCGTCGAGACGCTGTTCCTGAACATGTTCTTCGGCGGCAAGCTGAAGGCCATGCCGCCGAAGCTGCGCTCCGAAGACGGTCGCCACATCGTCATCCGTCCGCTTGCCTACGTCGACGAGCAGGACATCGAACGCTATGCGCGGGCCCGGGAATTTCCGCTGATTCCCTGTACGCTGTGCGGTTCGCAGCAGAACATGCAGCGGGTGGAGATCAAGAAGATGCTGCGCGAATGGGAGCAGAACTATCCCGGCCGCATCGAATCGATCTTCTCCAGCGTGCGCAACGTCGTGCCTTCGCACCTGGCCGATACCGATCTCCACGATTTCGCCGAGCCGGCCGACGGCGATCCGTTTGCTTGACGGACTGAAGAGCATGAGCGCCACAGAGCCCGTCAGACACATCGTTTTTTCCCACGGCCAGGACGGCGAACCCTGGGGCGGCAAGATCGTCGCGATGGCGGAGGTCGCGCGCCGGCATGGACTGCAGGTCGAATCGATCGACTATCGAGGCATCGGCGATCCGGCGCTGCGCGTGGCAAAGTTGCTGGAGTTCTGCCGAGCCTTGGCGCACGACGTACTGCTAGTGGGATCGAGTCTCGGAGGACACGTCGCCACTGCGGTGTCCGCGCAGGTGCCAACTCGCGGCCTGTTCCTGCTGGCGCCGGCCTTCTATATGCCGGGCTACGAGCAATTCACTCCGCGACCCGCGGCATGCCCGGTGACCATCGTGCACGGCTGGAACGACGACATCGTGCCTGTGGCGAACAGCGTGCGCTTCGCGGGCCAATACAAGAGCACGCTGCACCTGATCGATTCGGATCACCGGCTCACTGCGAACATCGCCGAAGTGTGCGAATACCTGGACGCATTCTTGAAGAAGGTGGCGCCACGCGATTGACGCAGCGGATGGCGTTGGATTCCGCGGTATCATCGCGCCTTCCCGTACGGAGACCCCCATGACTATCCTTCGACCGCTGCTGTTCCTGGTATGGCCGTCGCTGCTGGTGGGATGCGGAGATTCCGAGCGACCGCCGCCGCCCGTGAAAGACACGGTATTCAGCGATATGGCCGCAGCGGAGGACAAGGCGCGCGCAGTCGAGGCAACCGTCGCGGAGCACAAAGAGGAACTGGACAAGGCCATCAAGGAAGCGGAATAGCAGCGCCCCGGGTTGTCCATCGGGTTATCCATTGGGCTATCCATTGAACTCTCCATCGGACAGGCTGTCCCTCGTGCTCGTTTCCGGCCGGTCACGCTAATGGCGGATTTCTCGGCAGCCACACAGTTCTGGCTTGCATTGCTGCGCCGACCCATTTCTTTCTGGGCTCGGCCGCATGTATTGCCCGAAGACCTGCGCCAGCGTTTCGCCCGGCCGCAACGGCCGATCTGCTACATCCTCGAGATGCACAGTGTCGCGGACGTCGTGGTACTCGAAAAAGTCTGCGCGGAATTCGGGTTGCCCGAACCGTTGCAGCCCCTTAAACCGCCGCTGCCGTCGTGCTCGGTCTTTTTCCTGGAGCGCTTCGCCGGATTCTGGGGCGAGCGCATCGATCCGCGTATCTCGCCTGAACTGCGGCAATTGGTGAAGGTTGCTACAGCGGACTCGACGCTCGACGTCGATCTGTTGCCCGTCAGTGTGTTCTGGGGCCGCGCGCCCAACAGCGACGGCTCCTGGATCCGGCTGCTGCTCTCGGAAACCTGGGATCGCGTCGGACGCTTTCGCCGGCTGTTGTCGGTGCTCATCAACGGACGCAATCTGTTCGTGCAGTTCGGCGAGCCGATTTCCCTGCGTGCCCTGATCGACGGCAGCAGCGATGCGGCCCGCTCCGTAAGGCGTGTCACGCGGACGACTCGCAATATTTTGAGCCGTCAACGGGCGGCCGCCATCGGCCCGGACCTGTCGCATCGACGGACTATCGCCACGCAGGTTCTGAGCGCCGCCGCTGTACGACGGGCAATGAGCGAGGAGATGCGGGCCAAGAGCATCTCGCGCCCCGAAGCGTTGCGTGCGGCACAGAAGCTCATCACCGAGATTGCGGCCAACTATTCGAACACTTTCGTCACGCTCATGGCGCGGGCGTTGAGCTGGGTGTGGACTCGCCTGTACGACGGCGTGGAATTGCACAACTTCGACAATGTGCGCCAGGTGGCGGATGGCAACGAGGTCATTTATGTCCCGTGTCATCGCAGCCACATGGACTACCTGCTGCTCTCGTACGTCATCTACTACAAAGGCTATGCCGTGCCGCATATCGCGGCGGGCATCAACCTGAACATGCCGGTCGTCGGCAGCTTCCTGCGGCGCGGCGGCGCTTTCTTCATGCGCCGCAGTTTCAAGGGCAATGCGCTCTACACCATGGTGTTCACCAAGTATCTGGGGCTCATGATGGCGCGCGGTCATTCGCTCGAATATTTCGTCGAGGGAGGGCGCAGTCGTACCGGGCGACTGTTGCCACCGAAGACCGGCATGCTGTCGATGACGCTGCGGAGTTTCATCCGCGAGCCGACGCGGCCGGTGGTGTTCGTGCCCGTCTATTTCGGTTACGAGCGCGTGGTGGAAGGCAAAACCTATATCGGCGAACTGTCCGGCAAACCGAAGGAGAAAGAGTCCGTCCTGGGCATGGTGAAATCGCTTGGCGTGTTGCGTGAGCAGTTCGGCAAGGTACACGTGAGTTTCGGCGAGCCGATCCACCTCAACGAACTGCTGGCGAAGCACGCGCCCGAACGCGATCCGATGCTGCCCGACAAGGACGACCGGCCGTCATGGCTGGCTCCCGTCGTAGATGAACTGGCCATGCGCATCATGACCAACATCAACAGCGCAGCCTGCGCAACGCCGATCAACCTGATCGCGCTCGCGCTATTGGCGACGCCTAAGCAATCGATGCTCGAAACCGATCTGACGCGGCAGCTCGAGCTGTACGCCTCGTTGTTGAGGCAGGCGCCGTATTCTCCGCTCGTATGGGTTTCGGACATGGACGGCGCGTCGATGGTGAAGCATGGCGAACGCATGCAGGTGCTGCAGCGGCTGAAGCATCCGCTCGGCGACGTCATCCGCATGAGCGAGGAAAATTCCGTGCTCATGACCTATTTCCGTAACAACGTGCTGCACCTGATGGCGATGCCGTCGCTGATCGCCTGCGGTTTCCTCAATAACCTCACCATGTCGACCGCGGACATCCAGCGCCTGATGTGGCGCATCTATCCTTACGTTCGCGACGAGCTGTTCCTGCGCTGGACCGAGGCGGAGATGGCAGGTGTGGTGCGCGAGGTGCTCGACGATCTCGCCAATCATGGCCTGCTGGAATATCTGCAGGCCGAGGAGTTGTGGCAGCGTCCGCCGACCGGGTCGATCGAAGCAGTACAGCTTTCGGTGCTTGCGCAGGTGACGATGCAGATCATCGAGCGCTACTATCTGGTCATCGCCGTGCTGCTGAAGTCCGGCAGCGGCCGGATCTCACAGGATGTGCTGGAAACCCAATGCCAGCTGATGGCGCAGCGCATGTCCATGCTGCACGAACTCAACTCCCCGGAATTCTTCGACAAGGTGCTGTTCAAGAATTTCATCGACCTGCTGCGCGAGCGCAAGGTGGTCCAGGTGAACGACGAAGGCCGCCTCGCTTACAGCGACATGCTCACTACCGTGGCGAACGATGCCCAGATCGTGCTGCACGAGCAGATCCGAAATAGCGTGTTGCAGGTGACTCACCAGTGACACTACGTGTCACAAACGAGTCATCCTCGCCTTCGCCCCGCGGGATTCCCGTCCGGTCACGAGGATGACGAAGTATTTATTTCTGATGACGAAGTGTCTATTTCCGATGACGAAGCGTCCACTTCTCTTCCTGACTCTCGCTGCGCTGCTGTTGCTGACCACAGTTCCCGCTTCCGCCGCCATCATCCTCTCCTCTCCCGCCGCCCGAGCCGAGGTCGGCGCTCCCTTGCAACTGCTGCTGACGATCACCAACGACCGATCCGAGCCGCTATCGATCGACATCCCCGCGCCGCTGCACGTTCGATTCGAAACCGCCAAAGGCATTGCCACCCTGGATCTCACTCCCGACGCATCCGGGCCGCTCGTCATCGCGCCGCATGAGTTTCTCAGTATTCAGCTCACAGGCGTCGTCCCGACAGGCGCCGAAGGCGTTGCCACGATTGCGACCACCGGTCTCGAATCGAACCTCGTGGCCCTGCAACTGGACGCCACCAAGCCAGCCACAGTGACGCGGGACGTCGACGCTGCGACCAAGGCGGAAGTGGCCAACAACGACTCGCTGCTGATCGACAAGCCACCGCCGCTGCCGGTGTCGGTTTACGAGCCCGTCTATTTCCTGATCGGCGGCGACGGCGGCCTCAATGCGAAATTCCAGATCAGTTTTCGCTACCGCCTGTTCGACGACAAAGGCGCCCTCGCGTCGCGCCTGCCCTGGATCGACGACCTGTACCTGTCGTTCTCGCAGACTTCGCTGTGGGATCTCGGCGAACTCTCCAAGCCGTTCAAGGACACGAGCTATCGGCCACGCTTGTTCTTCGCCAACTACGACCTGGGCCGCCTGCTCGACGGTCGCCTGCGGCTGGGCATCGAAGGCGGCGCCGGGCACGAATCGAACGGTAAGGAAGGCGACGCCTCGCGCAGCTTCAACATGTTCTACGCTCGGCCGACATTGACGTTCGGCGACCCCGAAGGCCTGCGTGCCTACCTCGCTCCGCTGATCCACAACTACGTCGCCGCCGATGAGAATCCCGATCTCGCAGACTATCGCGGCTACGTCGACTGGCTCGTCGGCATCGGGAGCAAAGGCGGGCTGGATTTTTGGGCGACCCTGCGCAAAGGCCAACGCAGCAACTTCGGCAGCGTCGAACTCAATCTCTCGTACCCGCTATCCAAGCTCAGCGGCGGCGACCTGACCGGCTGGCTGCTGCTGCAATACTTCGGCGGCTACGGCGAAAGCCTGCTCGACTACAACCGCAAGCTGGATTCGCAGCTGAGGTTGGGCATCGGCGTGGCGTTGTAGCGAGCCGTTTCTCGCGGAGAATTAGTAGGTCGGAAGTCTGAGTTCCGACTATTTTTAGTCTGCTCCGCGTTCCCCGCGTTCTCCGCGCGCCATATTCTTGAAGCCCTTTCCTCTGCCATTGTCGGCGGCTATTGCCCGTATCAGAAGCGGCGATCACCAGTGTAGCGACTACGGCTCAACGTTCGAAAGATATAGGCGCGCGGAGAACGCGGAGCAGAGAAGGGAGATAGAGGACGGAATCGGAACTCGTACCTCACTAATTCTCCGCGTGAGAAAATCCCGTCTCAGTCGTGAAATGAACTGACTTTCCCGCGGTGCGCTTTGACTTTCCCACGTTGCTGCTTCCCTTCGAGCCTTCTCTCTTTCGACGCTCGCGTGGGTTTCGTCGCGCGGCGGATCTTCGGCTCGATGCGAGCCGCGGTGACCATTTCATCGAGTCGTTCGAGAGCGTCGCGCTTGTTGTGTTCCTGGGTGCGGAAGCGCTGGGCGCTGATGACGATTACATCTTCGTCAGTGAGGCGGCGGCCGGCCAGAGTGCGCAGGCGAATGCGAACGCGCTCAGGCAGGGCGGGCCACAATTTCAGATCGCAACGCAGCTGCACCGCACTCGCGACTTTGTTTACGTTCTGGCCACCCGGTCCGCTCGAACGGACGAAGTGGAATTCCAGCGCGGCCTCGGGGATGGTCATGGCAGGTCATCGCCGGATCGGATATCGCCTGAGCGGTGCATCTCGAATTTCACTTCGCGCTGCGCGACCGGGATGGTGATGCCGCCTTCCTGGAACAGGCGCCAGATGGCGCGATTCACGTCGGAGCGGACGTTGTTCACGCCTTCCTGCGGATCGGCGATCCAGAAGCGCAGCTCCATGTCGAAGCCGTAATCGTTGAACGCCATCAATCGTGAGACGGGCGGGGGGTCGCGAAGGATGCGCGCATGGCCTTCTGCCGCCCTGGTCAGCAAGGCCAACGCTTTTTCAGGATCGTTCTTGTAGCTGACGCGCACCGGCAGCTTCAGTCGCACGCGCGGGTCGGTGTAGCTCCAGTTGATGACGGGGTTGGTGATGAGATTCTGGTTCGGTACCAGCGTTTCGACGCCGTCGCGGTCGCGGATCACGACGTAGCGGCCACGCAGTTCCTGCACCCAGCCGAAGCCTTCCGTGGTAGTGCCGGTCGCGCCGGTGAAGCTGATGACGTCGCCCGGCTTGATCGAGCGGTCCATCAGCAGCACGAAGCCGCTGACGAAATTCGCCGCGATGGCCTGCAGGCCGAAGCCGAGGCCGATACCGATGGCGCCGGTGAGAACGTTCAGCGTGGTGAGGTCCAAGCCGGCCGCGTTCAGGCCCAGCAGCGCCGACAGCGCAACGAGAAAGAACTGGGAGAACTTGGAGATGCCGATGCGCATGCTGAGCGCGAGGCCCTGCATCGACATCAGCCGTCGCTCCAGCCAGCGTGCGATCCATACAGCGATCAGGACGAAGGCGCCGACCGTGAACAGGATCTTGAGCACCGACCACAGCGTGATCTTCGACGCTCCGGCCTTGATGCCGACGCTGTCCAGCGCCTGGACCAGCGGATCGAACCAGCCGAGCACGTGCAACGTCAGCAGCGTCCAGACGACGGCGGTGATGGTGTTGCCCCAGCCCTTGGTGCGATTGCCGACCGACAGCCGCACCAGGTAGACGACCAGGCGGATGATGAGCATCAGGCCGGCCAGCGTGATCGCCAGGTCTACCAGGTGGCTGTCGACTTCGAGCGCGTGCAGTACGCCACCGAACGCGGAAATCAGCACCAGGGCGGAAAGATGCGGGCTCGAGATCAGCAGCGCTTCGGTGACGCGAGCCTGCAGGCCGGTTTGGGTCATGACCGAACGCGCCCGGTCGGTATTGCGCACTTGCCGGCCGAACCACCATGCCAGCAGGATGGCGATGGCTACCGCGCCGATCTGGATCAGCGAGGACGTGGTCAGCAATGCTTCGAGACTGTGGCCGATCTTTCGCAGCAGTTCCTGCATGTTCTACGAGTTCTCAGCAGGGCGAGCGGAGCGGGGTGGTCATGGGTGCAGCTTCGCCGAGGTCTCGACGTCCAGATGCAAGCTCAGGTCAAGCGTTCAGATCCGGGATCAATCCGCTTTCCAGCCGTGCAATCTGGTCCTTCAGCAGCAGCTTGCGCTTCTTGAGCCGACGCAGCTGCACCTCGTTCACATACAGGTCGAGCTGCAGCCGCTGGATGACGTCGTCGAGATCGCGATGCTCGATACGCAACTCACGCAGCCGTTCCAGGCGGCGAAAGGTTTCTGTCTCGACCTTGCTATCTTCCGGTGGGGTGTCATCCGAGTCGCTCATCGCATCGTACTTTATCAGTCTCTGTACCGTTTTGGCTCACGAGTCATGGAATGCAAGGAACCTGGCGTTCGCGAATTGTGTCGCAGGTCGCAGACTGAGGCGGTTTCGAGAGCAAGCCAGGCGGACGTATACGGATGTTGGGGTGGATGTACTCAGTCTATTCAGGGCCGCCGGTCGGCGGCCTTGCGCTCGGGTTGCTGGCTCCGCCGCGCGCGCCAGTCATCGAGTTTCAGCACGTTGGACGGTGTGGGCCCTATGTCGATGGGAGGCTCGGGCGGACGAGGCACCGAGGGCGGCGGCGTTGGCCGCGACTGCTCTCCGGGAGCGTAACCGATGGAATCGACATGCAGGCCCGTCATGACCACGAAGCCCTGGCGCCTCTCGATGCTGTCGGCGGTGTAGTCGAAAATATAGGTTCGTTGCAGCGCCATGCGACCGAAGGCGTCGCGCCCGAAAGCGAGCCGGGCGAAGGCGACGGTGCCATCCAGGAACTGCAGGCTCAGGCGTTCGCATGCGTCGAGCGCGGCGGCATTGGCGCGTTCGCGGGCTGCCAGGCTGTTCTGCCAGAACCAGACTGCGGCGGCGGCCAGGATTACTAGCGCCAGGGTGCTCCAGCCAAGTTGCATCGCGGCTCGTTTCTCGTCGCGTCGGAGTGAGGAGTGCTTATCATACGCGCGTGCGGTACGGCTTTGCCGTCGTTCCTTATACCCATGTGTACTGTCTTGACGTGGACTTCATGATCGCAGCGAACGCCAACGCTTCGGACGCCATTGCTCACAGCACTCCCAGCTTGCCCAGTCCTCCCAGCGTGCGCTGGGACGATGTGAAAACCGTGCTGCTGGACATGGATGGCACGCTGTTGGATCTGCATTTCGATAATTATTTCTGGATGGAGTTGGTTCCGCAGAGATTTGCTGCCCGCCACGGACTGGATGCGCAAATCGCGCGCGAGCAGTTGATGGCGCGGTTTATGGCCAAACAAGGCTCGCTCGATTGGTACTGCCTGGATTACTGGACACGCGAACTGCAGCTCGACATCGCCGCGATGAAGCGCGAAGTGGCTGCTCATGTGCGATTTCTTCCCGGAGCGCCGGAGTTTCTCGAACGCCTGCGAAGCGCCGGGCTGCACGTGGTGCTGGTGACGAATGCGCACGCCAACAGCCTGTCGGTGAAACACGAGCGGACTGGGCTGATGGATCTGGTCGACGCCGTCGTCAGTTCACATCGGTATGGCATGCCGAAGGAGCATGCCGGGTTCTGGCATCGACTGCAGGCCGAGATAGGGTTCGATTCGCACGCCGCGCTGTTCGTCGATGACAGTCTCGCGGTGTTGCGCGCCGCTCGCGCGCATGGAATCGGTCAGGTGATTGCTGTTGCGCGGCCCGATTCCACGCAGCCACCGCGCACCATCGTCGACTTTCCTTGCGTCGCGACGGTCGCGGACTTCGCTATTCCCACTTCAGGGGCAGCCGTCACTCGTTAGCGGCGGGCGGCGCGCTGTCTCCTGGTCTCGCTTCGCCTGCACCAGGCTTGCGTCCGCTGCGCCGACGGCGTCGACGCTTTGGTGCTCCCTGTGCCGCGCCCACAGCTCCTTCTGGAGCTGCTTGCCCTTGAGCAGCCGGGGCAGCCGGCGGCGGTGAAGTGGAACTCGCGGGCGCCGCTGCTGGAGCGCTCTGAGATGGCTGCGCATGCGGTTGAGACTGCGGCCGGCTTCGTTGCGGAGGTCTGCCACCACCGCCACCACGACGACCGCCGCCACCTCCACCGTGCCGGCCGCCGCCGTTACCGTGCGAATGCGATCCCGAGCCGGGACGAAAGCGCGGGCGATGAGTGCGCTCGGGCAGCGCGATGTCGGCCAGCATGTCCTGCGGCACTGAAGCCACCGGCAGCTTGCGCCCGATATAGGCTTCGATGTCCGGCATGGACATCACGTATTCCTCGCAACCGAAACTGATGGCGTCGCCTTCGGCGCCCGCGCGCGCGGTGCGGCCGATGCGATGCACATAGTCCTCGGGATCCTGCGGCAGGTCGTAGTTGAAGACGTGGCTGACATCGGGGATATGCAGGCCGCGTGAAGCGACATCGGTGCCGATCAGCACCGCCAGCGTGCCTTCGTGGAAATCGCGCAGCATGCGCAGCCGCTTGCGTTGCGGGACATCGCCGGAAATCGCCTCGGCGTTGATGCCATTGCTACGCAGGAAGATCTCGATCTCCTCCGCGGCGCGGCGCGTATTCACAAATACCATGCTTCGACGCGGATCCATGTGCTTGAGCAGGCCTACCAGCAGGCGCGGCTTCTCGTCGTTCGAGGGGTAGTAGATCACCTGACGGACGCGATCGACGGTCATCTTGTCCGGCTCGATGCGCACCAGGGTTGGATCGTTCATGTGTTCGTACGCGAGTTCGAGGACCCGCTGCGACAGCGTCGCGGAGAACAGCATGTTCAGGCGTTGCGCCGGCTCCGGCAGACGCCGCAGGATCCAGCGGATGTCGGCGATGAACCCCAGGTCGAACATGCGATCGGCTTCATCGAGCACCAGCACCTGCACCGAGCGCAGGTCGATGACGTGCTGCTTCGCGAAGTCGATGATGCGGCCAGGGGTGCCCATGAGGATGTCGACGCCGGCTTCGAGATGCTGCCGCTGCTTGTCGTAGTCCACGCCGCCGAAGGCGAGGCCCAGTCCCAGTCCCGTATGCGAGCCGAGAACCTCGGCGTCGCGATGGATCTGGACCGCGAGTTCGCGCGTTGGAGCGACGATCAGTGCTCTTGGCGCGTTCAGTTTGCGGGAAGCGGGCACAGGTTCGCGCAACAGGCGGGCGTACATGGCGACCAGGAACGCGGCAGTTTTGCCGGTACCGGTCTGCGCCTGTCCGGCAACATCGATGCCGGCCAGCGCTTGCGGCAGGGTTTGCGCCTGGATGGGGGTGCAACGTTCGAAGTTTGCGTCCGCGAGGCCTTTTTGCAGCGATTCAGGCAGATGCAGATTCGAAAATGAGACGTCGGTCAGGTGAGAATCAGACATTCGGTGACATTGTTTTCCGGTTGGCGATCCCGATCATGGGTTGAGAGGGGGATCGAAGTGGGTGAACGGACTTTGGTTGGCAGGTCGTGTTGACAGTTTTTTCGCGAATCGTGACCGTGGGGCGGAAAGTAGAGACTTGCAAATTGGTTTTCGGGCGGTTCTAATAACGCCCAACAGAGCGGACTCATCCGCACCCGCCCCGACCGGAATACCGGCACCAAGCTCCTCGTCAACAAAGCTCCTAGCTAAAATGGCCTCGTGAGTACCGCGGTACTTAAGCTACGGATCCTTGAGTCGACACTGGCGCCCCAACGCGATTACTGGCTGATATCGAGCACTAGCACCGCAGCAGTCTTTTCCATGGAGGCTTAACCGCCCACATTGTGCCCGACCGAGCACATCCAAGTCACTAAGTACGGTCAATTCCTGCCTTGAGCCTTAGGTCCCGTGAGCTTTGGTCCCCGAGCCTTGGTCCATAGCGGGCTCCCTGCGAGTCCCAGGTCGATTTCTACAGCTATTGGTTTCTTACGCTATCCGCATCCGCGCCCGGTTCCGGTCCGTCGAACGGCCCTGCCGGGTCGCACAACTGGAGGAGAGTTTCTGGTGAGCAGCGATACGATTGTGCACGTCACAGACGCGAGTTTCGATGACGTCGTCAAGGCCGGCCAGCCGGTCCTGCTGGACTTCTGGGCCGAGTGGTGCGGTCCCTGCAAGATGATCGCCCCGATGCTCGGCGAGATCGCGGACGAATACAAAGGCAAGGTCACGATTGCCAAGCTCAATATCGATGACAACCCCAAGACGCCGCAGCGCTTCAACGTGCGCGGCATACCGACCCTCATCCTCTTCAAGAACGGCCAGGTCGAAGGCCAGAAGGTTGGTGCCCTGCGTAAATCGGACCTGGCTGCTTTTCTGGACAGTAAATTGTGAGAGGCTATCTCGGTAATCAAGCTCGTAACCGCCCGGGCAATAAAGGCGGCGGTAGTGGCGGTGGCGGCGGCGGCCGCCCCAACCGCAGTGGC
>Ga0065707_10000531_pt1 | contig 28166 bp, 25 predicted proteins | sample SwiRhicommuniRL3_FD_59094 | JGI IMG/M metagenome (GOLD analysis project Ga0065707, IMG submission 59094) | Switchgrass rhizosphere bacterial communities from Rose Lake, Michigan, USA - RL3 v2 (version 2) | ecosystem: Host-associated > Plants > Roots > Rhizosphere > Soil | place: East Lansing...
GCTGCATGGGGCTGGGCGTTGAAGCAACCGGGCGGCAACGATGCCAAGGCGCAGGAGTTTGTGCAGAAGCTGTATAAGAATGTGCCGGTGCTGGATAGCGGCGCACGCGCATCGACCACGACGTTTGCCCAGCGCGAAATCGGTGATGTATTGCTGGCCTGGGAAAATGAAGCGTATTTGTCGCTGAAAGAATTCGGCGCCGACAAGTTCGACATCGTTGCGCCCGGCGTCAGCGTGTTGGCTGAACCACCGGTAGCAGTTGTCGATCGCAATGCGCAGAAGCACGGCACCGCAGTCGTCGCCAAGGCTTATCTTGAGTACTTGTACTCCGATGAAGGTCAGGATATTGCCGGGCGTAATTTCTATCGGCCGCGCAACCAGAAATTTGCGGATAAATACGCCAATCAGTTTGCCAAGATTCCCAAGCTTGTAACCATTGCTGACTTCGGTGGCTGGACCAAGGCTCAGGCAACACACTTCGCCGATGGCGGCGTGTTCGACAAGATCTATTCGCCGCAATAAGCGTCGCTTCGCGCTCACAGCAGAAGTGACACGTGTCGCGCCACTTCTGCTGCAGCCTCACATTCGCTTGCGTGAATTTCCGCAGAGCAGTTCAAAAATAAAAGGTAGCGATTGGCATGAGCACGGTTGAGTGGCTGCGCCAGGGGTTGATGACGTCGTGCGGCATTGAATATGAGCCTGTCGATGCTGCATCGATAACCACCGCGCTGGATTGGATGGAACAAAGTGCCGTCGGTGCCTGCGTGTCGCAAAGCGAAAGCGGCTATTACGTGATGCTGGCGTTTCATGCGATGGGCATGGCGATGATCGTGGGTATCGTGGTGATGCTGGATTTATGGATATTGGGTTTGATGCGCGGCATTAAGCCGCAGGCAACGGCGGGGTTGATTCGCTTCGCCTGGTATGGTCTTGCCATTAATGCGCTGTCTGGACTGGCGTTGTTTTTCTCGGAAGCCAATAAGGCGTTTTATAGCGTTTCGTTTCGCATCAAGATTGCATTGATGTTGCTGGGTGTGGTCAGCACGCTGGTGTTGAATAAAACGGTATTCAAACCGGCATTGACGTCGCCGCAACTGCCGCCGCATGCCCGTGCGCAGGCGTGCCTATCGATGGCTTTGTGGTTGTCGGTGATTGTCGTAGGTAGGTTGATGTCGTATCTCACTGCGCCTGCTGCGGGTTGAGCGCGCTGTATTTAATGAATGCCGCTGGAGTGCAGTCAATCGTGGATCTGAATAGCTGGTTGCAAGCTTCCGCGTTATCCAGATTTATGCTGGATTGGAAATGGGCATGGCCGATCGCCGAGATACTGCATTACTGTGCCATGTCGTTCATGGTGGGGGCGGTGTTGCTCATGGATGTGCGCCTGATGGGATTCTTCCGCCGTACCATTTCCTTGCATCAAATCCATTCACTGACTCCATGGGCATTAGCCGCATTTCTGATCAACGTGCTGACTGGCGTTGCCTTCTTGAGCACTCGCTTGAATGCTTACCTTAACAATGCGGCATTCGAGTTCAAAGTCATCTGCCTGTCGCTTGCCGGGGTTAACTTTCTGCTGTTCTGGTTTGTGGTGCGAGCCAGGCTGCTCAGCCTTCCGGATGATGGCGAGACGGATCTGTTTGCTAAGTCGGTAGGATGTTCATCCATCGTGCTATGGACGTTGGTGTTGTGGGGAGGCCGGATGATTCCGGTGTACGGGCTGGGATAAGCCGCGTGCTTAAGTGGGTTGTCCTCCCGGTAACCCATTGGCAATATCTCGCTGGGTTTACGGCTGTCCATCGGGCATGATTGCGCGTGCTGTGTGTCGCCGAGTTTTGTCGATGAATACGAGCGGCGATCACCGGCACGTGATCAGCGTAGTTGGAGGCATGAATGTTCGCTATCGATCCAATCGAATCGCATGTCACCCACACACGTATTCTTAAGCTAGAAGGCGGACGAAATTTTCGCGATCTCGGCGGTTACCCCACTGCAGATGGTCGACGCGTTAAATGGCATAAGGTATTTCGCTCCGGAAGCATGGCGGGTTTGACGCAAGCCGGTTGGGATTCGGTGATGCAGCATGGCATTCGTGCCGTGTGCGATTTGCGTACGACACATGAACGTGATGTCGAGCCGTTCGCGTGGCAAGACTCGCCGGCCTTGCAGTATTTCGCATGCGACTACGCCAGCAGCTTCGCGGAGTTGCGCAAAGTGATGGCGCAAAGTTTGTCGGGAGCGGCGGCGCGTGACGCCATGATGCATGGTTATCGCGAATTGCCGTTTGAACAGGCACGCGCTTACAAGCAGATATTTACGCATCTTGCTGCGGGTGAGGTGCCATTGATTTTCAATTGCTCGGCAGGCAAGGATCGCGCCGGCACCGCGGCAGCATTGGTGCTGGCAGCACTGGGCGTGGATCGCGATACCGTCATTCAGGATTTTTTACTCACCAATGAAGCAGTCGACCTGCACAAAGAATTGGCGCCGATAATGGGTCGTCTGATGAGTCGTCGTTCCACGTCGCCACGATCGCCGGAAGTCCTGACAGCCATTCTGCAAGCCGATCCGGACTATATTGTCACCGCGCTGGATTCCATCGATGCACGACATGGTTCCATCGAAGCGTATCTGCATGAAGTGCTGGGCGTCGATGCTATCAGCCTCGAATCCATCAAGCGCCATTTGCTTGAGTAATGAGTCTGAGCATCGCCTCATCAAACGGGCGATGGACAGCGTTTCGATATCTACAATCAGTTCTGGCAGACATCGGTCGGGTGTGGTTCTGTGAACCACGTCACAGCAAGGGACAGCGTCCATGCTGCGGAGTATGGGGGCATGAATGGTTGACGTCCTAAATGCATGATTATCGCTTTATGAACAAAGACCTATTTCGCAGCAGATTGGTGCTGCTGAAGAAGTAACGTTCACGCCCTCACACTACTCGATACGCAGAGATGACGCAGTTCAATATCATTCTGATCGAAGACGATGCAACCGATGCGATGCTGATTCAACGTGCGCTGGAACGTGGCGGAGTGGCTGCAGACTTCTCAGTAGCGCAATCACGTCAGGAGTATGTGCAAGCTCTCGACAGACCCAACCTTGACCTGATCATCTCCGACAGTTCGGTGCCCAGCCTTCCGCCGATGGATGCGCTCTCGCTGGCAGGCGCGCAACATCCAGAAGCGTCGTTCATTGTGTTGTCCGGCGTGATCAATCACCGTATGGCGCAAAGCATTCGTGAAGCCGGTGCGTTGGCCTGCCTGGAAAAAAACGATTTATCCAAGCTCGTGCCCATCGTGCATCGCACGTTGGAGCGCAAGATATTGCCGCAGCTATCGCCGCAGGAACTCAAGTCCAGCGGCCACCAACTGGTCAGTGAAAAATTTGCCGCGCAACGCCTGGTGCAGGCGGTAAAGGATCTGTCAGCGGCGCGCGATGTGCCGACCATTCAAGCTATTGTGCGTCGTGCTGCGCGTGAACTGAACGGCGCCGATGGCGCTACCTTTGTATTGCGCGACAAAGAGCAATGCTATTACGCCGATGAAGATGCCATCGCCCCATTGTGGAAAGGCCAGCGTTTTCCGCTAACCGCCTGCATCAGTGGTTGGGCGATGCTCAATCGACGACCTGCCGTGGTACCGGACATCGAGAAGGATGACCGTATTCCGCTCGATGCATACCTGCCCACGTTTGTGCGCAGTCTGGTGATGGTGCCGATTCGCACCGAAACGCCTATTGGCGCCATCGGTAACTACTGGGCAACACATCATCAAGCGACACCGGGCGAGGTCGCTGCCATACAGGCGCTGGCCGACGCCACTTCCATCGCGTTGGAAAACGTGCAGATTCATCAGGAACTCGAACAGCGTGTGGCGGCACGCACTGCTGAACTGAAGGATCTCAACGCAGCATTGGAGGAATTCAGTTATTTCGTGTCGCACGATCTGCGCGCGCCACTGCGTCATATTCATGCCTTCAGCGACATTCTCAAGGAAGAAACCGAAGGCACCTTATCGCTGGAAGCAAACGGCGCGCTGAACCTCATCAAGACTGCAGCCAACAACATGGGCGCATTGCTGGATGGCTTGTTGACGCTGGCCAAGTCCGGCAAGCAATCGCTGGTAACGACCACAATCGATATGAACGCGCTGGTGGCGGAGGTGGTGCAGCAGATTGATGCATCCATCACTCATTCGGCAACAATCAAGATAGGCAATCTGCCCGCAGCGAATGGTGACAAGGTACTGCTGCAACAAGTGTGGCTGAATCTGATTGGCAATGCGGTCAAGTACAGCAGCGGTGTTGGCATTTCGCAGGTCGAAATAGGCTGCACCGGCAATTGCTACTTCGTACGTGACAACGGCGTTGGTTTTGACATGAGCGACGCAGCGCAATTGTTTACCGCCTTCAGACGTCTGGAATCCGGGCGTGGCTTCAGCGGCAGCGGCGTGGGCCTGGCCATTGTGCACAGAATCATCAGTCGTCATGGTGGACGCATCTGGGCGCAGTCCGCTCGCGGTCAAGGCGCGACCTTCTTTTTTACCTTGCCGGATCAGGAAAAGAATAAGGCTTAGGTGGAAGGGCAATAAACCGCTAATCCGTCATCCCCGCGCAGGCGGGGATCCAGTTATTTTGAGTCGCTTCGCGACACTGGATTGACTGGATTCCCACTTGCGTGGGAATGACGAGTGTTAAACGAACGCTAGCCAGCGTTGCAGTAAATCAGAGCGTGCTTGCAATAGACCCGCGCCTTCTTCAAAGCGTATCGCGCACCTGTGCCACGATCTCATACGAACGCAAACGCGCCGCGTGATCGAAGATGCCGGAGGTGATGATCACTTCATCCGCAGCAGTCCGCGTAATAAAGCTCTTTAATTCTTGCCGCACCGTGTCGGCAGAACCAATGGCCGAACACGACAACACATCATCAAGAATGGCCTGATCCTGTGGTGACAGGTGCTCAGCATAATTTGCCAGCGGTGGTGGCAACTGACCGGGACGACCGCTGCGTAAATTCACGAAGGCCTGTTGCATCGATGTCGCCAGCAATCGCGCCTGCGCATCGGTGTCGGCGGCAAACACATTAAATGCCAGCATCGCATAGGGTTTATCGAGTTGCGCTGAGGGTCGAAAGTCGGCGCGATAAATTTGCAGGGCGTGATGCATCTGTGCCGGCGCAAAGTGTGATGCGAATGCAAACGGCAACCCCAGCGCAGCAGCAACCTGCGCACCGAACAAGCTTGATCCCAGAATCCATATTGGCACATGCAATCCCACGCCCGGCACGGCATGAATACGTTGACCGGGTTGAGCGTCCTGGAAGTACGTGAGCAGTTCCATTACGTCTTGCGGAAATTCATCGGGGTTTGAGTTGAGGGTGCGTCGCAACGCACGCGCCGTAAGTTGATCGGTGCCCGGCGCGCGTCCCAATCCTAGATCGATGCGTTGCGGGTACAACGATGCCAGCGTGCCGAATTGTTCGGCGACGACCAACGGCGAATGATTGGGCAACATGATGCCGCCGGCGCCGACGCGAATAGTGCTGGTGCCTTGCGCCACATAGCCGAGCACCACTGCGGTAGCCGCGCTGGCAATGCCGGGCATGTTGTGATGTTCAGCCAGCCAGTAACGACGATAACCCCAGCGCTCGGCGTGCTGAGCGAGATCCAGCGTATTGCGAAATGACTGACGCGCGTCGGAGCCCCGGGTGATGGGCGCGAGATCGAGTACGGAAAGCGGAATCATGGCGTCACTTCCAAAGCATGTTCGGTCCCGCTGACAGGCGCGCGGGGGAGATTGGATTAATAAGGGCGTAAGGCATTGGATCAAGGTGCATCTTCGCTTCAGCCTGACATAACCGAGACGCTAATGATGTTCACAGCTGGGCGGTGGCTAGCTCTTCGTCACACGGCACTGATGTCGATGCAAATGATGCGTCAATTTTGCAGCACCTGTGCCGCTACACAGTGCATGCCGGTGGTCGATCGCGACCGCCAGTAGGGGTCGTGAGATGGGCAGGGTGCCTGAAGCCGCGCGTAGTCACGGCGGCAATGTGCAGCAATTGTGCTGTGCCTCATACCAAGTTGCCCGTCATGCGGCCTAACCGTTGGAAAATCGAGTCGATGCAAGCTCAATACGATTCAATGGTGGTGATCCTGTCCTACGTAGTGGCAGTGATCGCTTCCTATTCAGCGCTCGATATGGCTGCACGCGTGGCTGCAGTCCGCGAAACCGCCTCCGCCAATTACTGGCTCATTGGTGGCGCTGCGGTGATGGGTTGCGGCATCTGGTCCATGCATTTTGTGGGCATGCTCGCCTTCAGCTTGCCCATTCCCTTGCCGTACGACATTCCCATTACGCTGCTGTCGCTGGGCTTCGGCATGTTGGCATCGTATGTCGCCTTGCGCACGATCAGTCACGGCACGATGACCAGCAAGCGATTGCTCACCGCCAGTCTTGCGATGGGTACGGGCATCGCGTTGATGCACTACACCGGTATGGCTGCACTCATGGTGGCGCCGAGGCCGCATTACCGACCGGCGTTGTTTACCCTATCGGTTCTGATCGCCGTGGGCGCATCGGCGGCGGCAATGTGGATTGCCTTTCAGTTGAAATCCACCGCGACCGCCTTCGCATTCTGGAAACGCATGGGCAGCGCGCTGGTCATGGGCATAGCGATCTGGGGCATGCATTTCACGGCGATGGCGGCGGCAGAGTTTGCTGACAACTCCTATTGCATCGGCAGTCCAGGCACGGTCAGTCATCGCTGGCTGGCATTCATGGTCGGAGTGGGCACGTTCCTGTTGCTCACCAGCAGTTTGATCGTGTCGATATTCGATGCGCGGCTCGGCGAACGCAACGCTATCCTGAAAGCCATACGCGTGACGAACAAGCAGTTGGAGGAGCGCATCGAAGAACGCACGCGTGATCTCAACGAAAGCAATAGGCGACTGGCGGCGCGCAACGAGCAGCTGCAAGAAGCTACGCGACACGCCACTGAAATGGCCGATGCGGCACTGGTCGCGAATCAGGCCAAGAGCGCCTTTCTCGCCAACATGAGTCATGAGATTCGCACGCCCATGAACGGCATCATCGGCATGACCGATCTGCTGCTCGATGCCGATTTACCCCAACCGCAACGCCGCTATGCAGAAGTAGTGCGCAATAGCGCCCGCGCGTTGCTCACCATCATCAACGATATTCTCGATTACTCCAAGATTGAAGCGGGCAAGCTCGAACTCGAAGTGGCTGACTTCAATATCAGCGAATTGATGGCTGAAGTCGCGCGCTTGATCGCCATTCAGGCGCACGCCAAGCATCTGGAGCTGGTGTTGCAGATCGATCCAGCCGTACCGGCCATGTTGAGTGGCGACCCAGGCCGCTTGCGACAGGTGCTCATCAACCTGTGCGGCAATGCAGTGAAATTTACGCAACATGGCGAAGTGGAAATTACCGTGCGCATCGAACATCGCGAAGCCGATCGGGCCATGTTGCGTTTTGAAGTTCGCGATACCGGCATTGGCATTGCAGCCACGGCTGCGCCGACCTTGTTCGAATCATTCTCGCAAGCCGATACCTCAACCACACGCCGCTTCGGCGGCACTGGTTTGGGGTTATCGATCGTCAAGCGTCTTGCCAAGTTGATGCACGGCGATGTGGGCTTTGAATCGAGCGACGGTAAAGGCTCGACGTTCTGGTTCACTGCACGCTTCGGTGTGACCGCTGGTCATGACATCGTTAAGCCTGCGTTGCCATCGCTGGCAGGCAAACGCGTCCTCGTCGTTGATGACAATGCTGCTGCCCGCAAGGCATTGGCCACACAGTTACAGTTATTGCACATCGATGCAGTGTGCGTGGCCGATGCAGAAGCGGCATTCGCAACGATGAGCGATGCGCAGCGACAAGGCATACCATTCGCAGTGGCATTGATCGATCAAAGCATGCCCCAACACGCAGCTTACTCACTCGCCGCAAAAATCAACGCGGATCCATCGTTGCATACGGTGCGCGCTGTATTGATGACCACCTCCGAGCACGTATTGGACAGCAGCGAGCTAACGCTGGCGGGATTCGTCACCAACCTGGCAAAACCCATCGTCCAGCAGGACTTGAGCGATGTGCTGAATGCAGTGGTCACCGATGCACTGCCAACCAACGCGTCATCGCAAGGGGCGTCACCAGAGTGGTCACAACCTCGGTCGCCAACCCCAAACGACAATCAAACAACAACATCGCAAGACAAAGCGCGCTGGCTGATCTTGCTTGCAGAAGACAACGCGGTGAATGAACTGGTTGCAACGCGTACATTGAAAAAGCTGGGCTATAGAGCGGACGTGGCTCGTGACGGCGGGCAAGTACTGCAAGCGTGGGAGTCCGGTCGCTACGATTTGATATTGATGGATTGCCAGATGCCGGTGATGGATGGTTACGCCGCAGCGCGCGAAATTCGTCGTCGTGAAAATTCAACGCAACACATTCCCATCATCGCCCTCACTGCTCATGCCATGAAAGGCGACGATGAAAAATGCAAGCAAGCCGGCATGGACGATCATTTAACGAAGCCGATCGATCGCAATCTATTGCAAGCTTGTCTTGAGCGCTATTTACAAGCTCCACCTGTGCTGCGCGTACGACAGGAGGGTTGAGTGCGTATTGGGATGAGCTTGGACGCTTGTTCTGACCCGAAGTAGGCAACTGATTGCAGTGAAAACTAATGCTGAGCATCCTGGCGCTTTCGGCCCACAGCTGCCGATGACAGGTAGGTTTCAATTTTCCACATAGCGGCCGGATGAATGACTGCTTTATGTTAGAGACGCGAGCCGGTTGCTCCATCACCCGCTAAAGCAGATCGTTACGATCTCAGCGTTGATGGTAAAACACAGGCACCCACTGACTCCTTTCTTTGACTGCTAGCCGTTCTTAATGGTTTATGCTTTCATCACCAGTCTAAGTTTTGAGTTCTAGCTGCGTTCGAACAAGGACAGGTCATGCGAGTTTCTATCTTGATCGCATTAGGGTTGTCGTCAATAGCGTTAATGCCAGCCATAAGCGCTGGCGAAACGGCTTCTGCTCATGACCTAATTACCTACGACGAAGCGATCGCTCACGTTAAGAACGCTCAATTTGACTTGGCACATAAGGAATGTTTGTCCTGGCGAGAGCAGGCGTGTCAGGAGCCTATGTCGTGTTGGGCGCCATGGCCGTCCTATTGCCTGATGCGCGGTGGTCAGGCAATGGAATGGACGTCGCTGTTCTACGTGTTGTTTTCCCAGAATTCAAAACTTCCACATAGTGCATAGCTGATGAAATTTTCCATGGCAGCGAGGAAGGCAGTCTGTGCATCAGGAATATCATTAGCAGCGTCCGTCAATGGAGTCGAAGACGGGAACCGATCACTTAACAAGGCGGTGAGGTGTGGGGAAGAGCGTGCCTCAAGTAGCGCGCTGGCCCAGCTATAAGCATCTGCTGCATCAACCAGTTTGCTATCAAGGCGATCGCCGGACAAATAGTCGTGACGTGTCGGGTGCTCAGGCATCAGTGTTAGTGTGCCGGGCATGTAGCTGGTGCCCAGTGATTTCCAGCCAAAGGTATTTCCCAACTCGATCAAGAGATTCCAATCAGCCGCGGCGCAGAAAAATTCATCTCTGCCTGCCTCTGCGCCAGGCCTGCTCATCAAGACATCATGACTCATACTTACTCCCGTTACGCCGATTAGCAAACTCCGGGAATAGTGCATCCTCGCTTGTCGCAAGCATTGACAATTCACATCACCCTGCTGAACCAGCAGGGCAAATAGGGCCCATAACTTTTCTTCAGTCATTACAGCTGAGCGATCCGTCAGCTGCGAGACACGTCACTCGGTGACTTCGCGACCCAGTCTCGGAATTGATGAGATGAATCGTTGCACAGCAACAGCCCTATCGAGATTCGGTAACTGCTGACCATCGGTTTTTCGGGTGATGCGCAAATCTATTCTCTGGCATTGTGTATCGTGAAGCACAACCTATCTGTTCGCTAACGAACAAATGGCAATTGCTGCTATGTACTGCAGCATACATAAGCTTCTGTTGCCAAGGTCTACACTCCAGATCTCGTGGACAATTGATAGCCGTATCAGCGGTTTGTTTTTCTCTAGGCACAACTAATGTCAGTTACTCAAAGCAGTCTGCAAAATCATTTGCTGGCAGCACTGCCGGCAAGCGATTTCCTGCGTATCCAGCCTCATTTGCGGTTAGTACCGATGATGTTAGGCGATGTGCTGTACGAATCGGGTAGTCGCCTGCGTAGTGTCTACTTTCCGACCACTGCAATCGTGTCACTGCTCTACACGCTGGTCGATGGCGCATCAGCTGAGATTGCAGTGGTCGGGAATGAGGGCATCATTGGTGTGTCGTTATTCATGGGTGGCGAAACCACTACCAACCGGGCAGTCGTGCAAAGTGCCGGCCACGCCTATCGACTTGCAAGTCCGCTATTGAAAGGTGAGTTCACCCGCGGCGGCGCCATGCAACATCTGTTACTGCGGTATACCCAGGCGCTCATTACGCAAATGGCCCAAACCGCAGTGTGTAATCGGCATCATTCGGTAGATCAGCAATTATGCCGTTGGCTGTTGTTAAGTCTGGATCGACTCGCGTCCAGTGAGCTGGTCATGACTCAGGAGTTGATCGCCAATATGCTGGGCGTGCGCCGCGAGGGGGTAACCGAAGCGGCGGGGAAACTACAGCAAGCGGGTCTCATTAACTACAGCCGCGGTCACATCAAGGTCCTTGACCGCGCTGGCGTGGAGGCACGCAGCTGTGAGTGTTACGCGGTCGTCAAAGTTGAATGTGATCGTCTGCTACCGCGTCGCACTGCTCATTGAATACAACCTTGCAGCGGCTCCATACCTTTCCATGTAGAGGGTAACGAAGTGCTGGAAGTTGTATCGCAGCAGGGCTGGATGGATGAGGTGCTCGCCCCACAAACCACCGCGTCGCCGGAGCAGAGCAGCGATCGCGGCCTAATGATAGAAGTGTTTATCAATCTGCTGAACAACGTCACAAAGTTCTCACGCAGTGCGAGCCCTACTGTCATCACTATTAGTCCCGCGGTTGCTCTTACGCATGAACCGAGCGGTCGACCCTGACATGCGCTAACTCATTCGCGACGTTGTTGCCAAAGCGATGCATGCCACACTAAGTAGCGAGTTTTTAGATTGCTCGTGATGCTCTTAACCCGTCTGCAACAACATATCGAGCGGTGGGCTAAAAATCGATGCGGCCGTCGACTGCTTTTCGATCATCTGAGGATCCTCGCGGTATCGGGCTACTAGCAACTCAGATAACTCATCGGCATGATGTTCCTTGATGGCGATCATATCTTCCATCATGTGCCGCGTCGTGCTATCGAAGTCACCGAGCGAAGCAATCAAGCCGTGATAGCTACCAATTGCGATATCTGCAGCAATCAAATCATCGCGCACCATACTGGCCAGAGAATAACCAGTCTCGCTGGTTCGCGTTATTCGCGGCATAGAAAAGTCCGGCATGCCCCCCAATTGTAGAATGCGTTCCGCGAGTAGATCGGCATGGTGTAATTCTGCATTGGCTTGTGACAGAAATTTCGTGGCTGCGATAGACAAATGTATCGCTCGAGCCCGGAAGTAATGACTGCGGTAGCAAAGCGAGGTCGCTAATTTCGTGGCTAGCACAGCGTTAAGCAACTTGATCACCGCTTCGCTTGCCGCGGTATGACGCAAAACGCCAGCATCCAAGACAAGATTCTGACGCAGCATCGGCAAAAAACGCACTAAGCACACCTCCACATTGAGTGATTGACTGCTCATGACGATGTTTCCTCTGATCGAATTGAAAGGCGGATGTACATCAGCAGCGGCGCGGATAGGTGGCGCATGAGACTAATAGAGCGTCGGAACATCGTGATCAACACGCGACATTCCAAGTCAATATCGTGAGCAGTGATTGTAGGAGAAACTGAGTTTCTCGTATGTTCGATAACGAACTTACAGCCTCAATCTACCGAACAGTCTTGTGGCTGAATGCCGACGTGGCTATGCGGCAGTGCTAGGACAGTAAGGCTCACATAAACAATTTGACGTTGAGGCAAAAATATATTTCCGGCATACCAACTTATACCTGAAGCCGTGTAACTGGATAGGATGTACGGCAGCGCACAGATAAGTAACCACATTTGTCCATTATGACGTCGGCGAGTAGCTGCAACAGATAGCACTGCCGACTCTTCTTAGGCCGCGAGTTTGATCTCCGCTGACGAGAGGCCCAATCAGTCAAGTGTGAGGTTCCATGCCGGCGCTCAAGCAACTCATAGCGAAAAACCGACTCTTAGCCGCGTTGTCGCCCTCTGCAGTAAAGGCTTGTGAACTCGTCGAGCTCAACTTTTCGGACGTGCTGTGTGAGTCAGGCGAGCGGATCAAGCATGTCTACTTTCCGGTCAGCAGTTTCATTTCAATGATCACTGGAGTAGATAGCGACGAGTCATTGGAAGTTGGCATTATCGGCGCGGAAGGGATGTGCGGCGCGTCCCTGGTTTTGGGTATTAATATCGCTCCCCACCAAGCGCTGGTGCAAGGGCCGGGCGTCGCGCTACGCATGGGTACGGCTGCATTCGCGCGTCACCTCAACAGTAATGCGCGCTTCGAACAGGATCTGAAACGCTATGTCTATGTAGTCATGCGTCAACTTGCACAAACTGCTGCGTGTAGTCACTTCCACGATACGTCCCAACGTCTAGCGCGCTGGTTACTGATGACTCGCGACCGCGCGCAGGTCGATCAATTTCAACTTACACATGAACTGCTCGCATACATGCTTGGTGTGCGCCGCGTCGGTGTCACCGAAGCCGCTGGGGCCTTGCATAAACTCGGCTTAATCGACTACCGACGTGGCCGCATCGCTATTCTCGATGTCAATGGGCTTGAAGCTTCTGCCTGTGCTTGTTACGGTCAGGATAATATTCTCTACGACAGCATCATGGGCAAAACACGATTGGCACGCGCGACCGTGCAGTGAGTGTGCGTAGCTTTCCGTCGCTTTCGTTTGACTTGCCTTTGTATTCACGCAGCGGTATTGCAACGTGCAGGATTTCGCGGTGGGTACGTTGGTTGTAGCGCTTGAGCAGTGGTTTGAAGCAAGCGAAAGCTGTGCGCATGCTGCGACAATGGCAGAACTAATGAGCTGTTCTCTGCCGGCACATCTTCGCGATGGCCTTGCATACGTGCCCACTCCTTATTTTTTAGTATATGAACGACCACCGGCTGGTGTCGGACAGGAAATCTGTAGCCATGACTATTGCAACAAGCCATCCATTGTCTCCTCAGTTGCTGGCGAAGCTGGATGCATACTGGCGTGAGACGACGGAAAAAGCGAGAACGTCTGCGTCTGGCATTTTCAATCTCGGCTCTCCGCTGACGCGAGTGACAGCTAACGGTCGCATCGGCTCACGCGGATGACTTCATCGCATTGAAACAGTAAGTGAAATGGATTTTTTTCGCTCATGGGATCGTTACAGAGGGAGTAATGCCGATACTGTTTACCAGGCGATCCACAGCATCGGCAAATTCTGAGGAGTCGATTGATTTGACCATCAGCTCCTGCACGCCGGCATCTTTCGACTGAGAGAGCAGTCGTTCGTCGATAAATCCCGATATCACTGCCACCGGCAGATCCTTGCGAATGACGCGCACAGCGCGCACAACATCTAATCCAGACAGATGCGGCATGTTGTAGTCGGTAATGACCAGCTCACATTCGTAAGGATCGAGTCGCAATCGATCGATGGCTGCATGCGCATCGACAAAGCTACTGACAATGTAACCGCGTCGCTCCAGTACGCGTCGGAATAGATCCACTATTGATTCGTCATCATCAATATAGAAGAGCCGACGACCAGCATTAACGATCGGCGTTTTGTTTTCGCCAGTGCGTCTAGGCGTTGTACCCAGCTTGTTCGCCTGAGCAATTGCGATCGGCAGGTACAAGGTGAAAGTGGTTCCCCGTCCCAATTCGCTGGCCACAACAATAGCGCCTTCGTGCGCTTGCAAGATCCCGCGCACTACTGACAAGCCCAGTCCAGTACCCTCACCCATTGGCTTGGTCGTGAAAAAGGGCTCAAAGATCCGGCTCAATGTCTCTGCATTCATTCCGGGCCCATTATCGTGAACCGTCAACCGGACTGTGCGAGTAGGCTGAGATAAGTGCATCGCGCGTAACGCTGGCGGCTCTTCGGCAAACGACGCGTCGAGAATGACGGTATCCATGGAAATATCGATGCTCAGCGCGCCACCATGCGCGGCCTGCATGGAATTGGTAGCCAGGTTAAGCAACGCCTGCTGTATCTGGGTGGCATCAGCCATCACATCGGGAACGATGGCATCGCAATGAAGATTGATCTTGGCTCGCGCTGGAAACGTAGCGCGCATCAAACGCACTGACTCTTCAACGACGGGCGCAAGTGCGATGAGTTTTCGTTCCATCGGTTGTCTGCGACTGAACGACAGTATCTGCTGCACCAGGTCGCGCGCGCGACGTCCTGCCTTACGAATCTCTTCGATACTGCTTTGCGCCGACGCATTGCCAACGGTGTCTTCCAGCGCCAGGTCCGAATTGCCGAGAATCGTGGCAATAATATTGTTGAAGTCGTGAGCAATGCCGCCAGCGAGCGTGCCGATCGCCTCCATCTTTTGCGACTCGCGCAGCTGATCCTCAAGCGAGGCGTGCTCGAGTTCTGCTCGTTTCCGGCCACTGATATCGCGTGCAATTTTCGACGCGCCTATGACGTTGTGACTACTATCAAAAATCGGTGAGATGGTGGCGGATATATCGATGAGACGCCCATCCTTGTGGCGACGCACTGTCTCAAAATGTTCCACTCGTTGTCCCGACGCCAGACGCGCCAATATGTCGGTTTCCTCGTCCATCCGATCCGCTGGAATAATGAATGATATGAATTGATTGATGGCCTCATCAGCGGTATAGCCGAACAAAGTCACAGCGCCGGGGTTCCAGCTTTTGATCATGCCATCCAACGACTTGCTGATAATGGCATCCTCACAGGTTTCCACAATCGCTCGGAATTCGCGCAGGATCCGATCGGCAACGTGGTGCGCAGTAATATCCCTGATGTTGCATTGAATAACCTTGATGCCGTCGCAGTCATAAGAGTTGCTGACAAATTCAACCGCGATGGTTGCGCCAGCAGCGGTCTTGAGCGGCAGATCCGCATAGCGCACGTAGCCGGTGTCCTGAATTTTCGCAAACATCTCCTTACTCTGTGCGATGTCAGCGAAGGCACCCACTTCCCAGAGCTTCTTGCCGAGGAACTGCGCATGCGAGTAGCCGAGCATTTCGATCAAGTAAGGATTGACGTCTTCAATCTGCGCGGTATCTGCATTAAGCAGCAGGATGCCGTCACGGGCGCTTTCAAACAGGCGTCGGTAACGAGCTTCAGAGACACGTAATGCCTCACGCGTGAGGTTGGCGGCGTCATCAGCTTCGTTATCCATGGTTCAGTCGATCCTACTGTTAATTCCAGGAAGATTAATACCGACAGTCGTCAGCAGGCCGTTATCTTGAGTTGTAGGAATGACAACCGATGGGTACGCGGATCATGCACTCTGTCCCGGATCACCTAATGTTCGGTACCACACATAGGGATCAGAGTATGGGGCCAACAGGAATTGCGGGCGCGGCCGTGTCGGAATCTTTGGATTGTGTGAACTGCTCTTTGCCAGCCGTAGGCATGGGTATGTACGGCAGCACACAGAGTCGATGAGGGCAAACTGTCGACGCTTTGATTTTCCGCATATCTTCATCGCGCGACGACTGCGATTGAACCGAGCTCGATCATATGGGAAGTCGCACTCAGGGATGTCGGCAGAGTGTTGCCGATTTCTACGCTTCAATGTGTAGCACAGCACCAAGTGGCATGACGCAGCACTAATGAGTTACGTGAAAGAAAGTTGTGCTGAGATACTCCGATCAACATAAATTTGCCGAAAGCTTTTTCTCAACTCAGTCTCGCAACAAGGTAAGACCAGGCATGATCATGGAGCAGGGCATTGTGAGTGAGTTCGACGCCAGGGGTGGCTTCGGCATCATCGACACCGAAGATGGGCGGATCGTTTTCTTCAACAAGAGCAATCTTGAACAGCCGGACGTGGCAGCCATCGACATCGGTACCCATGTGCAGTTCAAGTGGCATGAGGCGCAATTGGGCCCGCATGCGCATCTGGTTCGTCCCTGCACTCAGTCAGCGCCATAACTGAAAGTATTCCGGTCAGTGTGGTTCGATGAGAGCAGCGTCCGCAATCATTCAGCGGGTATCTTGAGCTGTCACTATCGCTGATTTAAACAGTCTACGCAGGTTTCGTTAATGCGCCGAGATCCGACGCAAAGTCTCTAATACACATCGCGTCGATAGCGACCTGTCGCAGCCGGTTGTGCAACGCACTCGTTGCCTAAAATCTCAGTCAAAGCCTGCTGCATGCCGCTCGCCATTCCTTGCAGGCTGCCGCATACATAAAACGCTGCGCCTGCATCGCACCATTCGCGCACCAGCGCGGCGTGAATACGCAAGCGATCTTGCCCGTATTCGCACCCTTGATTGTGAGAAGACTTGAGCGCAAGAGAACACCATCGAGGCGTTGCAGAATGCCTTGCTGATGCCATGCATGCAGTGCATCGGCAAGGAGTAAAAATCGTGGCCATCGATTGCCCTGGATTGTCGTTGACGGTTGGTACGTTTATTCTCCTCGCTGATTGGCCGCCGACTGAGCTCATGGGAGATTCAGGGTGTGCCACACAAAGAAGAATCATGCATAGCGAAGAAATCATTGCCGCCGCCGAGGCGCAAACAGGGCTGAGCGCCGACCCGAAAGGCGCATTCCATACCGGGCTCGATTTGCTCACCGCAGCCTTGCGTGCAAGCGATCAGGTACCAGCGGAAGGGCGCGCGATGCTGCGTTTTATCTGGACCCGCAACGTGGCAAACAAGTTGAAGGTTGAGGACTATCATCGCCGTCATCCCGGACTGGCTGACAGCCCGGTGGCACGACCCGTATTCATCATGGGCATGCCGCGCACCGGCACAACCTTGCTGAGCAATCTGCTTGCAGCCGATCCGGCACGTCGTTGCATGCTTAACTGGGAATCCAACGATCCCGTTCCCCCGCCCGCATCGTGGTCCGCGATCCACAACGATCCGCGGTGCCTGGCTGCGAAGGCGAGAGATGCTCAGCTAATTGCCGAGAACCCTGAGGCGGCAAGTCGTCACTTTGAACCCGCGGACGCGCCGACCGAGTGCACCTTCATCCACGGCCACGAATTCATGGCTGCGATGCTGGAGGCTTTGACGCCTGCGCCTGAATATGCCCGCTGGCTGGAGCAGGAAGCCGATCTGACCATCGCCTATGCATACGAGAAGCGATTCATGCAGGTGCTTCAGCATCACACCGGCGGCACTTGGTCGGTGAAGATGCCGAGTCATGCGTTGTTCGTGCAATCGCTGGTGAAAGTATTTCCCGATGCGCGAATTATCTGGACGCATCGTGATCCGTATAAGTCAACGGCCTCACTGCTAAGTTTGATCCACAGCACTCATGAGACGTTTGGTGTGATGGGAACCCGACAGTACGTGCGCAATCGTTACGTCGGTCAGGCGGTGGCACACATGCGCAATGCCTGGAACTTCGAGCGGGAAAACCCGCAGCAGGTTACACATGTCCATTACGCGCAATTGATGGTCGATCCGATTGGCGTCATGCGCAGCGTCTACGCCGCGCTTGGTGATGAATTCACACCCGAAGCCGAACTTGCCATGCGTCGGTATCTAGCCGATAACCCGCAAGGCAAACATGGCAGCCACAGTTATGGACTTGATCAGTTTGGTCTGCAGGTGTCCGATCTTGAGCCGCACTTTGCCGACTATGTTGCGCATTTCGGCGTGGCCATGGAGCAATAGCGACTTCTTAAGGAGCGACGATTTGTTGGGGATGCAGTGATTGAATCGGCATGTCCTGCGCTGATGCGTGGCGGAGCATAAAATTGGATCGCTTGAGCAAAATTGAAATGCAGATCGCATGCGCCGACCTTGTTGATCGCTACGCGCAGGCGGTGAATGAACAGGATGTCGACACGTTTGTGGGTTTGTTTGCTGTGGATGCAGTTTGGCAACGTCCGGGCATGACCATGCAGGGCCGTGAACAGATCCGGGCATTCATTGTGCAGATGTTTATTCCTGCTAATCTGGTGCGGCACGTTAATGGCAGCGTGGTGGTCGATGTGCTTGGGGAAGGTCAAGCTCGTGTCCGCTCAATAACGACAGTTTTCGATGGCCAGCCAGCACTAGAGGGCAAGGTTGCCATGTCGTCGCCTGCTTATCTCGCTGAATACGATGATCTGGTGGTGAATGTTGATGGACGCTGGCTTTTTCAGCGCAGACACGCAACAGTCACGTTCGTCTCGACTGATGCGCAACCAGTTCCGGGCATTGCACTTCGACAGTAGATTCGCACGCCCTAGGCCGGTGGGTGTCGTGTGGTGATAAAACTTTGTGTTGAGATTTCACGCGGATGTTCATACCGAACTCGGAACCGAAGCAAGAGCCTCGTTCACTTGCCCTCATAATTATCTTCTTCTTGCTGCTGCTGGCAGGAGCAGGTGTTGCACTGCTTGCAGTGCAAGCCCAACGCTCAGAGCAGCAGGTGGTACACACGCTTGAAGTGCGGCGAGTGAACCAACAAGTCTTAAGTGCACTGCTCTCTGCGGAGTCTGGAGAGCGTGGCTATCTGCTCACTCGAGAAAAAGGCTATCTGGATCAGTATGTCCGGTTCAGTCGTGAGGCACGCGCCCAGGTGAAGCAACTCCAGCAGCTCACCTCCGATAATCAATCGCAGCAGGCACTCGTTTCGGATCTAAAGGTCGCCCTGGAAGCGAGAGTTCAGGAGCTACAAGATACCATCGCCCTCATCGACCGCGGAGCCATCTCCGACGCTTTTGTAGCCGTGCGAGATCATCTAAAAGCGCCGATCACGGAACGAGTGCGTGAGATCAATACCACCATCGATCGTGAAGAGGCTCGCCTGCTCATGACTCGACAGAGAGCAGTATCGAACAGCCGTACCACTCTTCTTGCACTCATACTCGTTTCGGGTCTGGTCTCTACATACCTCGGCTTTCTAGTGTTACGTGCACTGCGAGAGCAGGTGCGCAGAATCGATGCGTATTCAAATGACTTGGCTAAGGAGATGCGCGAGCGCGAGGCCGCGGAATCCAAAGTACGCCAAATGCAAAAGATGGAAGCACTCGGGAATTTGACCGGCGGCATCGCCCATGATTTCAACAACATGTTGGCGGTCATCGTCGGTTCTCTCGATCTAGCCTCTCGTGTGCGCGCCGGCGATGAAGAGCGGGTGCGGCGCATGATCAATGCCGCCCTCGATAGCGCCCGCAGAGCCGCGCAACTCACGCGCCGACTGTTAGCGTACTCCCGCATGCAACCGTTATCGCCCAAGCCCATTGAGGTGAAGGCGTTCGTCGGTGACGTTGCGGAACTCCTGCGCCGTACGCTTGGCGAGCACATACAGATTGAAACGGTGTTTGGTGCGGGCGTGTGGCGGGCAAACGTCGATGTACCCGAACTTGAAAGCGCCATCCTCAACTTGGCGCTGAACGCACGCGACGCCATGCCAAAGGGTGGCAAGCTGACGATTGAGACTTCCAATACGTTGTTGGATCGGGCCTATGCGTCCTCTCATATCGATATCGAACCTGGACAGTACGTTCTAATCGCGATCACCGACACGGGCGGAGGTATGTCACCAGAGGTGCTAAATAAAGCATTCGATCCGTTCTTCACGACCAAAGCGCCAGGGGTGGGTACCGGACTTGGATTGAGCCAAGTGCATGGATTCATCAAACAATCGAAAGGCCATATCGCGATCTATAGCGAGCTTGGCGTTGGCACCACCGTCAAACTCTATTTACCCCGCTACATTGGCGAACTTATCGAGAGCGACGTTGAAGGGTTACCCCAGGCAAGCGTGGAATACGCCAAACACACAGTGCTGGTGGTCGAGGATGAAGATGCGGTTCGACAATTTGTCCTGGAAGCGCTCGCGCAGCTCGGCTTTAAAGCGGTGGCTGTAAGCAATGCAGAGGCGGCGCTGCGAGTGCTGGCGGATCGATCTGACATCGATGTCCTTCTCACGGATGTCGTGATGCCCGGGTGTAATGGCCGCGATCTGGTCACACGCATTGAGCAGACCGGACGAAAACTCAAAGTGCTCTATATGACCGGCTACACGCAGAATGCGATTGTTCATAACGGCGTGCTGGATGCGGGTACTCAGCTTCTCACTAAACCTTTTACCGTCACCCAGCTGCATCACGAATTGACGAGCCTGCTTGCGTGAGCTTCGATAGATGGCGATGTGGTTAACAGTTAGGGCACGAGCTCACTGGCTCTCTTGCCGTTCGATGCACTGATCGAGCGGTACTCCACTCGCCTGCAGCAGGTTGCGTTAACGCGCCGCGATGCGTTGCAAAATTTCTAATACACATCGCGTCGATAGCGACCTGTCGCAGCCAGTTGTGCAACGCATTCGTTGCCTAAAATCTCAATCAAAGCCTGCTGCACGCCGTTCGCCATGCCTTGCAGGCTGCCGCATATATAAAACGCTGCGCCTGCATCGCACCACTCGCGCACCAGCACGGCGTGAGTACGCAGGCGATCTTGCACGTATTCGCGCGCTTGATTGTGCGAGAAGACTTGATCGCGGGAGAACACCAGATCGAGACGTTGCAACACACCTTGCTGCTGCCACGCTGATAATTCATCGGCGTAGTAGCGGTCATAGGCCGCGTTGCGCTCACCGAAGATTAACCAATTGCGTTGTTGGCCGGCTGCGGCGCGTGCTTTTAAATGACTACGCAAGCCGGCGAGGCCAGTGCCATTGCCGATCAAGATCAGCGGACGTGACGAGTTGTCTCTCAAGTGAAAATTGTTGTGGGTACGAATTCGCATCTGCAATGAATCGCCTGGTTGCAGTTGCGTGGTCAGCCAACCGGACGCAGTGCCCAGTGTGCCATCGGCATGTTGTTCCTGACGTACCAGCAAATGGACGCGGCCATCGGCGGGGAGGGAGGCAATCGAATATTCACGCGGCCGCTCTGGCTCGTCGGGCGTTTGCACCTGTACCAGATCGCCGGCTTGCCAATCGAGCGTGACATTGTCTGAAGCAGGTTCCAGTTCGAGATGAAAGCATGGGCCGCCGCTGCTGCCGGGATTCAATAGTCGGCGTGCCGCCAGTCGCCACATCGTGTACGCAGGCGCCTGCCAATCCGGCAGCTCATCGCTGCCCGCGATATGGCTCAGACGATGTTGCCATTCATGCAATGCAGCTGCGTGGTTGTTATCGACTTCGATGTGCTTGAATAGCGCTTGTGCGCCCTGCGTTTGTAACCATTGATTCAAGGCTCGCCCGAAGCCGCAGAAGCGTTTGTAGGTACGATCGCCTAAAGCCATCATGCCATAGTGCAAATGCGACAACGACAACGCACCGTTGATGCAGCGATCGACAAACGACGCGGCATTGTCCGGCGCGTCGCCTTCGCCATAGGTGCTGACGATGAACAAGGCACGTTCGGTGCGATGCAGATCTTCAGGATAAATTTGCGCCAGCGACATGACGCGGGTTTTGATGCCGGCAACATGTAATGAACGCGCCGTATGCCATGCCAGTTGTTCCGCATTGCCCGTCTGGCTTGCATAGGCAATCAGCCAAGCGCCCGCGTCGGCGGCAGAGTTGAATAACGCTGTGTCATGCGCGGCTTGCTGGCGTAACTGCCGTTGTCGATATGCAGTCGCGGCACATAGCCACGCATACAAGACAAGGACGATGCCGGCGTACAGCCAGCGTTCGAAAGTAATGTCCGGCATTACTGCGTCATCATCGCGAATGCAGGCGTCATGGATTCAACAAAGCCTGCACTGGTTCGCTGAATAAATCGCGCCGCGATGTTGCGCTGTTGCGCGAACCGCATGCCATGTTCCATGCCCATTACATTCAGCGCGGTGGATAGCGCATCGGCGGCCATGCAATCGCGATGAATGACGGTAACGGATGCCAGCCCATGTCGAATGGGTTGGCCGTTACGCGGATCGATGGTGTGGCTATGACGTTGTCCGTCGCTGTGGTAGTAGCGGCGATAGTCGCCTGAGGTGGCGACGGATAAATCATGCAGCGCAATCACGCATTCAGCCGGTGGTGTTGCGGCATGCGTGTCAATTGCGGGTTGCTCAAGCGCTACCCACCACGGCAGTCCGTCCGGTTTGACGCCGGCGCCACGCAACTCGCCACCGACTTCAACGAGATGATGTTCAATGCCATGCTCGATCAGGCGGCGTGAAACGCAATCCACTGCATGGCCTTTGGCGACGGCTGATAAGTTGAGCAGCAGGCCACCGGGTTGATAAGCACGTCGCCGCTCGACATCGAGCAATAGTTGTCGCCAGCCGGCGTTGAGTAGGGCGCTAACGCGTTCGGGCGCAGGCGCAGTGAATCCAGGTTCATCGTAACGATGTTGCGCACCGAAGCCCCAGATATTGATCAGCTTTCCGGCGGTGGGATCGTAAGCACCGTCGCTATCCGCAGCGACTTGCAACGCGAACTTGAGCACTGCAAAGAATGCTGCCGGCAACTCACGCCAACTATCGGCTGCCGCGCGATTGAATTGCTCCAGATTGGAAGTGGGTAACCAATGACTCATCTGTGCAACAACAGTGTCAAGCTCGTGTTCGATAGCACGCTGCAAGGTTGCTTCGCTCAGTTGTGCATCGAGCACAGCACGTACTGACCACACAGTGCCCATGGTCTGCCCGAAAAAATCGTGAACTTTGCCATTTACCGGTGGCGGTCGGATGGCGAGGACAGGAGGGATCAGTACGTGTCGCATCGCGCGATGTGGCTCAGTGCGGAATCGTTATTAGTACAGCACTTCAATGGCCATACTGTAGGTGTAAGCATCGGTGTACGTCGGCGCTGCATCGGCATCGGCTGTGCTTTGTGACCCCTGCGCGCCACGCACTGGATAAGCCGCAGATAGCCAGTAACGTCCGCCTTCCGGCAAGGTAAAGCTTACGAGACCTTGTGCATCGCTGGTTGCGCCTATTTCCTTGCGCACGCCGCGATATTGTTGTCCCGCAGGCATAACAGTCAGTGCGAAGTCAGGCAGAGGCTTGCCATTCAACAACAAGCGAAAGCTGGCTTTCTGATCGGGAAACATGTCGTTGGGATGTGTGATGGGAATGAGTTCGAGTCCCACACCTGATGCGTTGTCCGATTTCAACACGCCGTTACTTGGTCGATCATAGGTGACGTAGGTTGCCACTCGACGCAGATTCCGGGTGATGCGTACCTGCGTTGCATCACTGGGCAACTTGAAGGATTTGTATTCTTCCATCGTCAGTTGTTTGCGCACCATGCCATTGCTTGCTCGTGTCGGCGGCGCATTCGGCGAATCCGGAGGCAAGCGATAATTCACAGAGACGCTGTGCGCCTCGATGCCGATTTTATAAGTGCCCGCCTTGGCGAGTTTTAAATCGGCGCTGCTGCGGACTTTGCCGACCAGTATGTTTTCCAGTGTCGCCGCGTTGCCATCGGGATCAATGGCGGTGAGGCCTTCAATGGGTATGGCGTTGCGAGCAACGAAAGGTTCCGCCGATGCCGAGGCGTCGATGGCTACGTAAGGATTTTGTGTGTCCTTATCGACCTGTGTTGCAGAAGTGGATAGCCATACCACTTGTGCATAAGCATCGATGGACATGAAGGTAATACAACCGATAACAAACAACGCGCGCGTGATTTTCATCTATGAGCCTCGCGATTAACGCTTAAGTTGCAGCGAGATGTTGCCCAACTCTTCCGTGCCTTTGCCGGAATAGGTCTGAGCTGTCTTCGCAGGCAACTCAAATGGCACGCGTACTACTTCACGGCCGCCATGTTCACGCGCGGCTTCGACAACCAGTTGATATTGGCCGGCCGGCAATTTGTCGATGTCGGCGTTGCTGAATTTCAGATCGTAATCGCCGGGCCCGCGAGTGGGACTCGATAGACCATCAAGCGGCAACTTCATATCGCGACCGGACTGACGCCACCATTGACGCACATCCTTCAACCACTTATCGCCTTTGGGCGGGTCATACCATACGGCGAGGTTATTACTGAAAGTGTGATCGCCTGTTTCGATCCACAGTGCCACATAAGGTTTGTGATACTCGGCGGTGGTTAAGCGCGGCAGTTGCAGTTTGACATTCAACTCAGTCGCCACTGCGTTTACGCCCAACAGCGGCAAGCAAAGTGCAATGGAATAACTTGCAATCGAGTACGGTGTAGATGAGTTCATGGCGCTGAACCTTTAAGCATTTAGTGAATGAACAGCAGGGCGATGAGTGCAGGTATCAAAATTCCCAGTCCCACCAATGGCCAGGTGCTGGGACGATTCTTTGCGTGCAATTGCAGGATCACAAAGCCAGTGAGAGAAAAGAACAGGCAGGCCACCGCGAGCAGATCGATGAACCAGTACCAGATAGGGCCGGTGTTACGGCCCTTGTGCAGATCGTTGAGCCAGGAAATCCAGCCGCGATCCGTCAGCTCATATTCAACCGCGCCGTCGTCCAGACCAATGCGCAACCAGGCATCGCCGCCGGGGCGAGGTTGTCCCAGATACACGTCAACCGGCGACCATTCGGCGTTGTCCTGCGTGACACGCAACGACCATGTGTCTGCCAGCCAATGACGAATAACTTCAGGCAGCGGTGCGCGAGCGTCGCCATTTTTATCCGCAGACAATCGTGCTGCCGCTTCACGTAACTGCACTTGCAACGCTGATGGCAGCGTGGTGGTGCGATTGATGACTTCGGCGTCGGTGTCGATCTGCGCGGCATGATTCAGCGTAATGCCGGTAGCACTGAACAACAGAATGCCGAGCAAGCAGATGGCCGAACTGATCCAATGCCATTGATGCATGGTCTTCAGCCAGTAGGCGCGGCGTGAATAGTTGGGTGTGTTGCTCACGATCTCGAGTGCTGATGTGGTTGCGCCATCACGGCTGTGACCAGAGCCGTAACAAGTTGTGATAGTGGCTGGTGAGCGAGATTACTTGTTCGCTATCGCCGATCTGCCGACGTAATTGCTGGATGGTCTGGTCGAGATCGAACAGCATGGTTCGCTGCCAATCGCTGCTCACCATGCTTTGTGCCCAGAAAAACGAGCAGATGCGCACGCCACGCGTCACTGGCGTTACGCGATGCATGCTGGTGGCGGGATACACAATCATGTCGCCGGCCGGCAGCTTGGCGCCGTGCGATCCATAGGTGTCGTTGACGATCAGCTCGCCGCCATCGTAATCATCCGGATCGGAAAAAAATAACGTGCACGACACATCGGTACGCAGGCAATCGGCCGTACCGGGAATTGCCCGTATGGCATTGTCGACGTGGAATTCAAAGTGTTCACCGCCTTCGTAGCGATTAAACAGCGGTGGCACGATGCGTTTGGGGATTGCTGCAGAAATAAACAAGGGTGAACGCGACAACGCAGCCAGTACACGATTGCCCAACTCCCTGGTCATCGCCGCATCGGCTGGCAACTGTCGATTGCGCTTGGCTTTTGCGGCTTGTTCGCCTGAGGTTGCATTGCCATCCACCCACTGCGCAGCATCGAGCAGCTTGCGGCAGTCGGTCACTTCCTGTCGACTAAGCACAGCGGGTACATGCAACATCATGATCGCGATCTCGGGTGGTGGCTGGTGTCGTGGACAGACATGAGCTAGTAAAAAAAGATGCTGCGTCTGTTGGTGTGAACCGGTTCAGTCGCAGCAAATGGGGGGATCGATAGTTAAAACATCACAACATTAGAACTTGAAGTTAATCGCCAACTGCGCGTAACGCTCTACACCTACTCGCACGCGTGACCCGCCGTTATTGAGAGCGCTGAGGTATTCCTTGTTGAACAAGTTGTACACGTTCACTTGCAAGCCAAGGCTATCGTTAACGTTGTAACCAAGCATGCCGTTGAACACGGTGTAGCCCGGAATGGAACCCAGTTGATCGGCATCGACCGACGCATTCGGGTCCGTTACGCGCTTTTGTTCATCGACATAGTTAATGCCCAGACCTGCACTTAATTTGTTTGCGGTGTAGGTGGTCCACAAGTTTGCCGAGTAGTCAGGCGCCCAACGTGCCGTCGCGCCAGTTGCGTTAGTGCCCGAGGCTGCACCTGACACTTGCTCGTTGTCGGACCACGCAAAGCCTGCAATCAACGACCAATGATCGGTAATCTTGCCGACAGCCCCGAGTTCCGCGCCTTGCACACGACGCTTTCCGTACTGAATAAATTCATTCGTGGTGGTGTCCTGAATAACCAACTGGTTCCTGTTATCGGTGCGGTACAACGCAGCGGTCAGCGACAACCGTGCATCGAGCAGATCCCACTTGGTACCTATTTCCAGGTTGGTCGCTTCCTGCGCATCAAGGTTGGGATTATTGATGTTGGTTGCAGTAGCGCTTAACGCGAAGTTGTCATTGCCGGGCGGTGTCAGTGAGTTCGAGTAAGACACATAGATGCTGCCGTACTTGACGGGTTTGAACACCACGCCTGCTTTCCAGCTGAGCAAGTTGTCGCTCTTGCTGAGATCAGTAAGCGTGCGCACGCCGGTGGTGTTGTTGATCGCGACACCAAAAAAATCAGTGTCGAAGTGCTCATAGCGCGCACCGGCCGTTAGCAACCACGACTCGCCGAACTTGAGCGTATCGAAGGCATAGGCTGCGTAGGTTCTGGTTTCGCCATTGCTATCTGCGCCGTTTTTATAAGGTGCGTAAGGTGCGAGATAAGTGAAGTAAGCATCCGGGTTATAGAGGTTTGCATTGGGCAAGTTGATCGCAGTACCGCCATTCAAATAAGCAGGCACCGTTCCCAGTCCGGCCCAGCCGGTCGACGCCTGTTCTTCCTTGATGAATTCCACGCCGCTGGTCACGTCATGTTCGATGAAACCGGTCTTGAAGTTCAGCCTCAGATTGGTCTGATTGGTCAGCACATTATTTTTTTGATCGTTGAATTGCCGGGTGCGAGCAACTTGCCATTGCGAAGGGTCGGGATTGGTAGTGGTCAAGGCGTTGATGCCGGTGAGCACGCGATCCATATGGCTTTCGCCGTAGCGCGTCGCGTTCGTCAATCTGAAGGCATCGCTGAAGTCATGCTCGATGCGCAGCGTGCCCATGTCGGCGCGAGTTTTTTCGTAATCGTCATAACGACCGTAGTAGTTGTCGGTATCGACATGATCTGGATGAGCGCCGTTGCCGTTGACGAAACCCGGGAAGCCAATCGCAGGAATGCCGCCGTCGGGAATGTTGTTGGCGCGCACATGCTGTGAATAAAGATAAACACGGGTGGCGGTGTTCAAACCGAATGCAATTGACGGCGCCACGCCCCAGCGAGTGTTTTTGACGAAGTCTCGGCCGACCACATCGCCGTCCTGCCACATGGCGTTGACGCGCAGCGCAGCGTTGTCGTTGATCTCATTGTTGAGATCGCTGGTGGCGCGCACCGTAACGCCGGTGTTGGCGATGAGCGATGCCATGCCGAAGTCATCGATCTGCGGCAGCTTGCTGACGAGGTTGATGTAACCGGCAGTGGCGCCACGTCCGTAATCAGCGCCCACCGCGCCTTTGGCGATTTCAACCTGTTCGACATTGAAGATGTCACGTGCGACTGCACCAAGATCGCGTATGCCGTCGACAAAAATGTTGGTCTGACTGGCGTTGCCGCGTATTGAAAAAGTATCGCCGGCGCTGGTGTTGCCGTTCTCGCCGAGTTGCATGGTGATGCCCGGCGTATTGGCGAGCGCTTCCATCAACGTTCCGGCGCCTTGCTGACGCAACACTTCTTGCGTCACCACTGTTATGGTCTGCGGCGTATCCAGCAGTGGCTGCGTGAATTTGGGAGAAGCGACGTTATCGACTTTGATGTCGTCATCATCTTTAGCGACCAGCTTGGATAGCTGGCGCGGCTCGGATGCATCGGCGCTCTTGGTCTCCTGAGCTTGGGCGGACAACGGGGTCAACGCTGCGGTTAACGCAAAGCT
>Ga0065707_10000676_pt1 | contig 28149 bp, 18 predicted proteins | sample SwiRhicommuniRL3_FD_59094 | JGI IMG/M metagenome (GOLD analysis project Ga0065707, IMG submission 59094) | Switchgrass rhizosphere bacterial communities from Rose Lake, Michigan, USA - RL3 v2 (version 2) | ecosystem: Host-associated > Plants > Roots > Rhizosphere > Soil | place: East Lansing...
CCAACGGTTCGTTTACGTACACACCAGCTGCCAATTACAATGGACCGGATAGCTTTACCTATAAAGCCAACGATGGAGGTCTCGATAGCAATGTTGCGACCGTGTCTATTACAGTTAATGCCGTAAATGACGCGCCCATCTGTACTACCCCACAGAGTGGTTCAACCAACGAAGATGCAGCTTTAAACGGGAGTGTTGCCTGTACAGACATCGATAGCCTGACGCTCATCTACAGCAAGGTAAGCAACCCATCTCATGGCACAGTGACGGTAAATAGCAATGGGACATTTACTTATACACCGAATGCCAACTACAACGGGAGTGATAGCTTTACCTTCAAAGCAAACGATGGCAGTCTTGACTCGAACGTTGCTACCTTCAATATTACTATCAATGCAGTGAACGATGCACCGGTGGCGGTCAATGACTCGGCGACTATAGCGAAAAACAACTCTGGTGTCATCTTCATCTTGACCAATGACTCTGACGTCGATGGCGATACGCTTACAGTCAGTGGCTTTACCCAGCCGGCCCATGGAACAGTCACGTATAGCACAAAGAATAAGAACTTCCGCTATACGCCCGCAAAGGGTTTCACAGGCACCGATACTTTCACCTACACCATCAGCGATGGACATGGTGGTACTGCCACTGCGACTGTGACGATCATCGTACAATGATCTGCCGAACACATCGTCGAGAAAGCCACACGTAAGTTCTGAACCACAAAAAGAGGGCTGGTGTTTGCCAGCCTTCTTTGTTTTTATCTGCTAAAACCTAGGTGTTATCAATTGACCGAATCCAATTCCACTGCCAGCACAATAAACTGAGTCGCCTGATTGGCGGCAAAGTTGTTATCACTAACGAGGATAAGCGGTAACCGGCCATCGGGTAAGGCTGGTCCAAAAGCCATGCCCTCTATATTGTCCGGCTCGATCCCTAGGTCTTCTTCTACGTTCAGGATCAGGCGCTTCGTCACGGGCGTAAAGTTGATGGGCGGTTGTCCAACCCCGTTCGGGTAGAGTGAAAATTCACCAGATACATCCGTTGCGCCCTGAGTTTGAATCTCGTAAAGCCAGATCGTATTGCCTCCACCTTCTGCACCTACGGCGAAGGACCGCTCCAGTGCCAGCATGGTGCCGACATTATCGAGAGGCAGCAATTCCACCAATCCGTTCACGCGGAACTGCGTCTCAGGGACCGGAACTTCAGCGACAGGATTGACGATATAAACGTACTCGCTGCCTGGTTGCCCCGAGCTTAACCGATACTGCAGGATGCGCGCGAAGCTCGATTGCCCCAGATTGGCGGCAGGACCATCCTGGACCAGCGCGCCTTCGGAGGCCGTGAAGAGATAACGCTCATCAGGTGTCACATTTAGGCTTTCAAAGGCCAGGTTGCTGCGAACACCTTGTGTGCCGGCGAGATTGGGGAGAAACTTATCGGGAATGATCAAAGCCCGGTTCTGACGCCCATTCAGGTTCATTCGGTCTATAAATGGTTCAACAGGAGGAATTCGAGCAGCAAAACCCTCGGATGTGAAATATAAGGAACCCTCATGCATCAGAACAAGTCCCTCCGGATCAAGGGAAGCAGGTGTGTAAGGCATTCCGGATGCATCCAGCATTGTAGTAACGTCCAGGAAAGTAATATCACCGGGGTCAAGCTGTCCATCCGAAACGTCAATAGACAATGTGTAATAGCGTACCGGATCAATGGTGCCCTGGTCATCCGAGATGGCGTAGTAGACACCCCGATTGGGATCATAGGTGATGCTGGAAAGTCCACCTATTTCTGTGCCTTCGAATTGTGTGCCCGTAGAGATGCTGGTCGTGCCAATCAGTTCATAGCTAGCCAGTGTGACCTGGTTATCTTTGGCTGTGAGATTTTGCTGGCGAAAGCCAGACAAAACAGACAGCATGAGAGAACAGACTGTCAAGAGTCGGATGAAGGATGCATGGGAACGCGTAGGAACGAACATCTTATCACCTCCAGAAGAGTTGGCTTGGTCTCTATATACAGAAGATAGAGAAAGGATATAAGTTGAACGATGAAAGGGCTGGGTTGATTCTAGGGAAAGACGAGCCTGAAAGGTATTTCGAAACACGCTTTGAAGCAACCCTCAAATTTTAGCATAAGAATCGCTGGTAATTTATTTTTTCGAATAAACCTGCGGATTGACACAATTCGGCAACCGCTCGCCTTTTAAGCCTGCGATCAAATTCTGGGCTGCCATCAATGACATCTTGCCGCGCGTCGTTTTGCTTGCGCTGGCGATGTGCGGCGCGATGACAATATTCTCTAGATTCAGTAACGGACTATCGAGGGGAAGCGGTTCAGGTTCGGTGACATCCAAGCCCGCGCCGAAAATGCGCTTCTCTTTTAGAGCTTCATAGAGTGCATCCATGTCGACGACCGGGCCGCGCGAGGTATTCACCAGCACCGCGTTTGGTTTCATTTTTGCCAAAGTTTCTGTGTTGATCAGGTGACGTGTATCTGGCGTTAGCGGGGTATGGAGTGAGATGAAATCTGATTCTTTGAGCATAGTTTCGAAATCCACGCGCGTGGCTTGGATGTCAGGATCTGCCTTCTTCTCACTGGGGTCATAATAGATCACACGCATATCGAAGCCAACGGCGCGTCTTGCCATTGCTTTTCCGATCCGTCCAAAACCGATCAAGCCAAGCGTTGCGCCTTGTAAGTCAACACCCAGCAAGGTCATCGGACCCCAGGTTTTCCATCTTCCCTCGTGAACGTAACGTTCCGCTTCAGGAATACGACGCGCGACTGACATCATTAACGCGAATGCAAAATCGGCAGTTGCATCCGTGAGCACATCCGGTGTGTTTCCTATGGGAATCTTGCGCGCAGTTGCGGCTTGCACATCGATATTATCAAACCCCACTGCATGGTTGCTGATGACTTTCAATTGCGGACCGGCCGCATCCATCACTTCACTATCGACACGATCAGTGAGCAGACATAACAAACCATCCACGCCGCGCACGTGCTGCAATAATTCATCTCGAGAAGGTGGCAACTCAGCCATCCACAAATCCACATCACAAAAATCCCTGATGATCTCAAAGCCTTTTTCAGGGATGGCGCGTGTGACAAATACTTTTGGTTTCGACATCAGCCCTCCGCGAAGTGTTTCTGTTATGATAACAGATATGGATGCTAAGCGTTTCGCGACCTATAGTTTACAGGACGCGCGCCTCATGCGAATTTTATCTGCCGCGCTGGAAGCTGTTGATCCATTCAAGGCGGTGCAAAAGTTTCTTCCGCCGATTGAGGGAAATGTGTTTGGCTTGGGGATCGGAAAAGCTGCAATTCCCATGCTGGACGCGCTTGTCGAGCAGATTCGGCTGGCAGGCGGACTGGCTGTCACAAAATTCGCTTCTGGACTCAGCCGGGAGGTATTCGCCGTGATCGAAGGTGGACACCCCATCCCGGATGCGCGTTCACTGGAAGCAGGGGAACGCGTTTTGGAATTTGTTTCAGCATTGAATAAAGATGATACATTGGTCTGTTTAATTTCAGGAGGTGGCTCAGCATTAGTGACTGCACCATACGTGCCACTGGAAGATTTGCAAACATTGACATCACTATTGTTATCCTGTGGCGCGCGCATCGATGAGATCAATGTCCTTCGACGTCAGCTTGACCGGGTCAAGGGCGGAGGGCTGGCAAGCGCGACCAAAGCGAAAATTATCAGTCTGATTTTGTCAGATGTTATTGGCAACCCGTTGGAAGCTATTGCTTCCGGCCCTACTGCACCAGATCCTACAACGCGCAAAGATGCACTTACCATCTTAAAAAAATATGATCTGGAGCGGCAAGTTCCAAACTCTATTCTAAATTTTTTGGCGTCCGACAACTCACTGCACTCACAAGGGCTTTCGAAGATTCAAGAGCAGGTTCTTAAACTCGATAGCATTCAAAACATCATCATTGGCGATAACCAACTCGCGGCCCGCGCCGCTTTAGAACAGGCAACACATGAGGGCTTTCACGCCCAGATTTTGACCAATGAACTGCAGGGAGAAGCGCGTGAAGTTGGGCAGGACTTAGCCCATCGTTTGCGCGTAAGCATTTCAGCAAAACCTCGCCCCCTTTGTTTGATTGCCGGTGGAGAAACCACTGTTACCCTAAAAGGAAGTGGCAAAGGCGGAAGGAACCAGGAACTTGCCTTGGCTGCTGTAAATGAATTAAGAGAATTAGAAAATATTCTTTTGATCTCGCTCGCGACCGATGGTGATGATGGCCCCACCGACGCGGCCGGCGCAGTGGCGACTGGCGAATCAGCTCACAGGGCAGAGTCCCTCGGGTTGGAAGCGGCTAGCCATTTATCCCGCAATGACTCGTATCCCTTTTTCGAGGCGTTGGGCGATTTGTTAAAGACAGGTCCTACAGGGACGAATGTCAATGATTTGGTCTTCTTGTGTGCTTTGTAAGCATTACGTTGACAAAACCTGCGATCATCTTAATAGTTTTGTTCGACAAATCAACGCCGGTGTAACGCGCCGATAAGACATTGGCCTGTTTCAATTTGCGACAACAATCCTAATTGCAGTGATGGTTGTTATCACAAACGGGTTGTTTTAGAGGGCACTGCAAACTGGACTCGGGGCTGCGAGTATAGATTGCGCCTTTTTCATCCAGAATGATCACAGCCAGAGCATCCACATAAAATCGTTCCTTGCACCCAAGAACGATCGTATCCACTCCCTGGGGAAAGTAGCGGGGTTTGTCCCCCGGTAGAACGATCCCTTGCTCCCCTTTTGGACCGATCAATGTAAATGTAGTGCGGGGAAATCCCATGACGACGACGGGATAGAAATGAACTTCTCCTTCATTCTCTATATAATAGCGTGGATATAAGGCTCGCCCAATCGAAATCTCGGCGTTCGGATTTTGTAGAAACGCGTTAATTTCCTGAAGACTCAACCCAGCGTTAGAGATTTGTATCTCGTGTTCACCCAGAGCTTTTGAAATATCGACGTTTTGATAGCGGCTTGCATGCAACCTTTCTGCGAGAGGAACCAATGTTCCCACGCCGAAAAGGATTGCCAGTGCTACGACAATTCTGAACCATGAGCTTCCCGCAAAAAAAATCTGCCCGTTTCGATTTGGCTCCGGGGACTTAGAAAAAAGAGACCATTGGAATCCCAAGCTATTTGCGCAAATCACGATGAGCTGAAAAACTCCAATTAAGAAGTAGATCGTGACGATCCAGTCGATCGGAACAATGTATCTTCCACCTGACGTGCGCGCAAATCCGTTTGATACATTGTAGAACATAAAAATGGCAAGCGGTGTCATTCCAATGAGTCGCCATTGTCTCCAAGTGATGCTGATTCCCAATGTGATGAAAAATACGTTTAGAGCAAAGAGGCGAAGGGAAGGAAGGGTGAATATGCCGTTCCACTTTGGATCCCAGTAAGGAAAACTTTCTCTTACCGTGTGACGCAAATCATCCAGGACAGGGGAAGTGGGGAGAACCAATATCGAAGTCAGGATGTTATGAAGAAAATGATTCGCTACAAAACAACTAATTTGATCACAGGGCTTGGCAGTTTGTGTAAAATCTGCTTTTTGATAGAGTGAAGTTAATGCCTGCAATTGCTTGAATGAGACAAAAGATAAAATTTGTCGTTGGGGAAGAGAACTGTCTGGCCCCGAGGGTGGTGTGTACCTTTGTTGAATCACATTTTGAAGTTTGGTAAATATAGAACTATAGGGCTGGCCACCCAGGGATTGGTTTCTTAATTCCCAGGGCAGGGTAACTGCCAATACCGCGAGCATAAGAAGAAATGAGCTGACAAGCCAATTTTTCCAATCGGGTAAATATCGAAGAATTGCATAAAAGGGAATGAAGAGGAGGAGCAANAGCGTGTTCGTTCTCAGCATGATCGTCAGCCCAATGATCCCGCCAACCCATACCGCGTAATGCCATTTTTGCGGCGGGTTCTTCAACCATTCCATGGTAAGCAAGACAATCAGGATTATTCCGATTGCAGTTGGGAAATCAGTGAGCATCATTTTGGGGTTTGCCATATCGATCATATTGCTGGCAGCAATGGAGTTTGCGCCTCTCAGCATGGCAATCAGCGCAGCCGCAAAACCGATCGCGCGGATATTTAGCGATCTTCCTACCAAATAAACAAGGGCAGGGAAGACCGCAAAAATGGCAGCCTGCAACGCCATTAATTGCCCATAATCCTGCCCGACCAGAGAATGCAAATAAACCAGGAAGCTCACATAAAGTGCGCGTTCGAAGAACTGCACATTATAGAAAAGAAAATGCTGACCGATCAAAGCAAACTGACTGGCTGTATCGAACAGCGCTGCATCTGCAAATGGATACAAAACCCGGTTCGGCGCATACGGACCGATGAACAGAAAACTCTTTTGTAAAGGTTCACGCGCCCATAAGATAGCCGTTACTACATAGATCAACAGAAAAAAAATAAGATCAGAACGCTGGAATTGCCACTTTTTTTCAATCTGCAAGAAGAAGATTCCGCCCAATATTACCGCGATCAATTGGGATGCCAATAGTGGAACGCCGGCTCCATACCAATAATCTTCTGCGGCAGAAACCCCAAAGCCACTGTAAAGCATGATACCGATAAACAATATACTGACGAAAAACAAGACGAGACTCAACTTAAATGTTTTGGAGATTTTTGAATCTTGAATGGTGAAATTACTTTGTTTGACGAAAATCGTTATCAAGGTCGCGGCGCTGGCAAGCAGGATGAAAACCATGGCAGGGCGAAGGCGCGCCCAATGCACTGCCAATATCCCCGCCCTATAAAAGGGGAGAAAACAGCCGATCCACCCAAGCCCAAAGCCGATTCCGGCTAACCAGCTTATCCTTTTGCTGATACGACTCCCGCCAAACCACTGCTCAAGCGTTCCTTCTGCCCACTCTCGGTCTTTAAACGATTTGATGGATATTGACACGAAGAAGATCAATGCAATGAGCAGCCCCAATGCAAGGATGAGTCGTGGAAGAGAGAGTCCTAAAAATAAAGCACTGCCTGGCTCTGAAGGCGATAAAAGCATCCCACTCAGGATAAAGCTTGCCACAAGGGCAATGAAAGAACTATAGATGAAAATAATTTTCCAAGACTCTCTGGTCTTTTGCATATCGATTTATTTTAACGTATCCCTATCCCATCCTGCCAAGACGATAACCACACTTTTGCTGTCCTGTTATAGAGTTTTTTATGGCTTAGGTGTACCGGCGACTTTTTCTTTTCCGAAGATCAACCCCAGGAGCGCGATCAGGAATTTTAATATCATGGCAAGATAATACAACGGATGAAACCAGAATGGATAGTCTTTCGCCAAGTTTTTTTGATAATATAAAAAATAAGAGCGATGCCAGTGATACGCTCCAAAGTAAGGATTCACATTTGAACCACCCTGCCCGCCATAATGAATGATTTCTGCCTGGGGAACGTAATAAACCTTCCAGCCCACTTTTCGGGCATGAAAACAATAATCGGTGTCTTCCTGATAGGCAAAATAACGTTCGTCCAAATATCCAATTTGGGTAATAACTTCCTTTCTGATCATCATACATGATCCTGATACCGCTTTTACTTCATTGACTTGCTTGTTATCAAGGTGAGTTAATAGGTACCCTGAAAAACGGGGATCGTTCGGGAAGAGCTTTGATAAGCCTGAAAAATAAGAAAATACATCCCAGGGGCGCGCTTCCCCACGTCGAGCCTGATATTGCACCGTGCCATCCTGATTGAGCACTCTGGGTGAACAAATCCCGGCGTGTGGATGCTCGTCCATAAATTGAACCAGGTGGTTGAAAGCCATATCCAGCACAATGGTGTCCGGATTGAGCAGAACGTAATAACGTGCATCCAGGGTTCTGAGTCCTTGATTGACAGCTTTGGAGTAACCGAGGTTTGCCTCGTTGAGGATCAAACGTACATCCGGATACTGCGCACGAATTGCCTCGACGGTCCCGTCTTGCGAGTGGTTATCCACTACAACGACATCCAGGTCGAGATCCGGGGTTGTTTTGAAAAGGGAGTCCAGGCAGGCAAGGACCTTTTCCTTTGATTTGAGGGTAAGGATGCAAATTCCAAGATCTTTCATGTATTCTTAGATCCTCTTGCGACGCTGGCGTGAGGCCCAATAAGGAGCCAGTAACTCCCTATTCATGGCCTGCCATACCTGATGTAATGTTGTCCTTTTTGTATTCTGTATTTGTCTTCGTCTCCGAATTATAGCTGGCAAGCCATAAAATGCATCTATTTTTGCCCGAAGGATTGCAGCTCCTTTTCCCTTAAAAATAAATGAAACTATAAAGAATAAATTCATCAGCAAATGCAGGGGCAAACACCACCACAATAACGCCCCAGGCATATTTTTGAAATAAGTCCATACCAGGTTACGATGCCCATGATAGATGACGAAATCACTGATTTTACCTGAACTTGCTGAACCTACGTGATGCACAACCGCCTTGGGAACGTACAAACAACGCTTTCCCAAAAGCCGCAGGCGAAAGCTTAGGTCTACATCTTCAAAGTATGAAAAGTAGCTTTCATCGAAACCGCCTGCTGCTAGGAAATCAGCGCGTGAATAAAGTGCTGCAGCTCCACATGCGCTGAACACCTCCTCCTCTTTCAACCCATATTTTACAGCTTGATAATTATAGAATTTCCGCCACGCTAAACCACTGATATGATATTCATCGCCCGACCCATCCAAAAGATCCGGTTGATGTACTTGAATTTGCCGGGAAGAAAAAAAAGAAAACTCCGGATATTGTTTGGCGGCCTGCAGGAGTTTTTCCAACCAGTCTGGTTCAGGGAAGGCATCCGTGTTGAGAAGAGCCAGCCAGGTTCCGCGCGCGATTTGAGCGCCACGGTTGTTTGCAAATGCAAAACCCAGATTTGAGGCCAGGCGTTCAACACGAAGAGGGAATTGGGTATATTTTTGTTCCAGGCCATTTGTCCCACCGTCAAGTGAACCATTATCCACAAGTATGACCTCAAAGTCTTGAAAAGTTTGTAGAGCGAGGCAATCTAGGCAGTGAGGTAAATGTTCAGAACTATTCCAGGAAACAATGATGATGGAAATCAGGGGCGGTGTTGGCATCAGCGAAATTCTTTTTTTTCCAACCAGAAAAGCAATACGACTGCAGTGAGCAGGGCCAAAACGAAGATGGCATTTGCCCAGAGTGGAGAAAGAGGCAAAGCCATAAAGGCGAGACATCCGCTCACAATAGCAGATAAATGCATCGTGAGTACCGCTCGAGAAGAGGGCAGACCCAAGTTTACCAGACGATGGTATGTGTGATCCAAACCGGCTTGATAAACTGCCCTCCTCTGCTTAAGGCGGGAAATGGTCACCAGGCTGGTATCAAAAATCGGGACGCTGAGGAGAAGGATCGGAACAAACCAGGAAGAAGGCTGAGGGAGTCCGGGTGGAGTGTAAGCGATCGCCAAAGCGGCCAGAACAAAACCCAGGAACTGCGCTCCTGAGTCGCCCAGGAATGTACGAGCAGGCAGAGCGTTGAAATACAGCATGCCAATCGAACTTCCTAAAATCAATGCGCTTAGGAGGGAAAGTGAAGTTTGACCGGCGTCAACAGTGACAAGCATAAAAAAGGCAGATGCAATCGCTGCAAGACCTACCACCAGTCCATCCATACTATCCACCAGATTAAATGCATTGGTGATTCCAATTACCCAAAGGAACGTGAGAGCTAGGTTTAGGATAAGCATGCTGCCCAGCATACGAATATAGATACCTTGTGAAATAAGAATAACTGTCCCCAGAACTTGCCCGACCAATTTCCACTGGGGGGATAGTTTGTGGGTGTCATCCAAAAGACCGAATAGAAAAATAACAATCGATGATAGCAGAATTGCTCGAATCACATTCGATTGTGCATTCCCACTCAGAAGATTGAGAGAAAAGATGGTCAAGCCAATTGCTAGACCACTGGCTTTTGGGATGGGGTACTGGTGGATTTTATGCGGTGAACTATTCGGTTGATCGATCAATTGAAAATGTACTGCCACTTTAATAGCGATGGGAGTGATGACCAGAGTCGTGACAATTGCCCAAAATATGAGTGGAAAAAGGTGAAGGATCATAGCTTATTTACAACGAAATGACTGTGACTTGTCCCATTGTAAACTAGAACTTCAGAATTCTGTTCAATAGAAAGCCAATGACTGAACACAGGGGTATTGAATACCATCATTACCGGTGGGGATGTCCACAGCATTTCCACCACGCTCTGAAGGGAGTATTCTTTTGCGTTACTTAAATGAGAGTCAGGGACTAGTGCATGAAAGAAAATTCTACTTATCGCCAAAGGTGCCAGTTCCAGCATTTCAGTGATAAGGTGAAAATTAGGCTTGGCATTATTGCCTATCATCCTAGTGAACTGCATGCGCGTTAAGTAAGACTTCGTGCCGGTCGTCTGGCACTGAGAATATAGGCGTACAGCATTGGCGCATCTGGATCGGCCGACTTGAGTGCCGGCCAGTAATATCCAATGGGAAGGTGTGGCTGATCATATACCTGGATATCTTCAAACCCTGATTGGGCAAGCCGGTTTATTACATCGACTTTACAAAATACCCGCATTTCCAGTGTTGCTCCTTTTCCACCATGAAAAACCGGACTGTCATAAACTTGCAAATGACCATCATGGTCGCGATTGACAAGTATTTTTTTACCACGGAAATTCAAAATTTCATACTCCAATATGCCAGGATAGTGTTCCACGGTTTGTTCAATATGTGTATACGGCACACTAAATATGAGGCATCCACCTGGCTTGAGAAGCCGAAACAGATTGTCAAAGCCACGCTCTATTGGCGGTAAGATATGCTCAAAGACATCGGTAGAAATAACAAAGTCATGTTTTCCCACATACTTTTCTGCTAAGTTTAGGATATCAAGCCGTGGGTTGTGATCAAAAAAAGTATTTTCGTAACTGAATTTTTTTCTAAGTAACCTGGCATACCCATGCCAATCGCTCATGCCAACACCTAAAATATGTTTACGCTTTGGCCACTTTTGAAGAGGAAGATCTTCCTTTACATCGAGAAGCTTACCCAGAACATAGATAATTCCGCGAAACCGCGCATTTGCTCTACATTTTTGGCATGCTGCAAGTTCGCGATGAAAATATTGTTTTTCAAGCCGATTCTGACTGCCACACAGGTTACAGCGGTATTCGATAACCTGTGGAGTATCAAGATGCAATTCCATATGTTATGTTTTCCTCAAAGTGATTAGCCTTTGCCAAATTGACCATGAGCTGCAGAATTTCAATTTTATCAAAACATCTCGACGGCTTTTAAAGGCACTCCTTATGGTGATTTTCCCTGAGGCTGGTTCGGTGAGCAACTTCGCTACTCGATTGGAAGAACTTTACGATCTGTGTTCGTCGAAGATGATTTAGCACATCTTAGCCGATGGTCATAAGTGTAAGGCTTCAAGTACCCCGTCAGGAATTATACCGACCTATTATTATTAAAATTTGTAATATGAGCTAAGAAACAAGACCAACCAGCGCAGTTGAGTTTCCTCACTAAAGATTTTCATTGAAGCAAAGGCAGAGTTACTCAAATCATCCCACACTTTCTCATTCTCTATGAGAAGTTTGGTATAACCTATTAATTCATCGGTCGTGTCCCATAAAAAACCATTTTTGGCGTGTTTGATAATTTCAGGCTGCCCGCCGCCATTGAATACTACAGGTACAGCTCCGAACTGTGCAGCTTCAATGGTTGATAACCCAAAATGCTCAAATTTTTCCGGGTTTATATTGGAGATTTCGTCATACCCTGTTGCATGCCAATAGATTTTTGCTTTATCAAGCAAATTTTGCAACTCCTCAACGCTGGTATCATACATTAGTTCTACAGGATAACCTTTAGCGGCCTGCTCCAAAGAATGTATATAGCTACTACTGGCCTCATCGGTATGTTTCCGGCCGACTAGAACAAGTTTCCAATCTCTGGCCCATCCCTTGTCATGCAACTCTATAAAGGTCTTCAGCATAATATCCTGCTTTTTGTTGTGTCCCCCGGCAAAGAAACGTCCAACATGAATGATAATATTTTCTTTGTGTAGGTTAATGGAAACACTCTTTGTTTTAATGGGTGGATAAAGCACAAAAGAGTTAACCTTCCAGTACTCATCAACCCACTTTTGAGTATATTGCGAGATCGATAAAAATATGTCATATGATTTCAGGAAACTCTTGTAAAAGAGCTTGCGAAACAGCGCCATAAGCGAAGTCACGGAACGATCCAGGTTTAAGGGAAACATACATGAATAAATATTTACCTTGGCATACGCCGGCACCAAACTGGAATAGGTGTTATTGATGAAAAGATCATATTCTGTCGTGATTGATGACAGTTTATACGTATATAACAGGCTCCTTAACGAAGTCTTCCTATTGAAATCAATGTTCACTAATCGAATCGTTGTGTTTTTGATAGAGAGGTCAAATTCCTTTTCAAGCATCTGGATGAACACCTTTCCAGCAAACTTTGATTTGTCAAAAGCTTCCGTCACATGGCACAGAACATCAATGGAAGCATACGGAAAAATGCTGTTTATATATGCAATCGTATGAACTGTAAGATTTTCCCCTCCGCCCATCGTGGGCAGATACGCGTTATATATACAGACTTTTTTTACCGAGGCAGCCTCCACCCTGCGTTTCACTTTGGTAAGTCTGAGCAACACCGTGCTATCACTCTTCTTTTTAAGAATGAATCTTATATAAAACCTCTTCCAGAGAAATTTCGGAAGTTTTTTAACAATATCCGTCAATACGTTTAGGTGCGTTTTTCTGTTTTTACCCCGTACAAAGCCTTCAGAAAGAGCTTGCCAAAAATATAAAAAGAGTACCTTCAGGAAAAAGCCCAGATGCGAGTTTTTTAGATGGATAAGCAGTTTATTTCTTAAAACCAGGAATGTAAATAATGGTGACCATTCTCCTGAAGTTGCAGCATGAACATGGTATACGATTGACCTGGGCGCAAATATGATTTTCTTGCCATACAATCTGGTCCGATAGCACAAATCTATTTCCTCGTAATAGGCAAAAAAGTCCTCGTCCAAAGCTCCAATTTTCTCTATTAGGGTTCTCTTGATCAACATGCTAGCGCCGCATACTGCCATGACCTCTCTGGTTGTGTTGTACTGGCCCTCATCAGGTTGATAAGAACCGATATCTCCACCATCCCCTCTACTCGTCAAATAGCTCCCGGCATTCTGTATCACGTTAGGGTTCTGCTTAAACAGCAGCTTTGACCCAACGATCGCCACGTCCTGGTCACGATCAGCAACTGCTACCAATTCCTTGAGCCAGTTCGAATCGACAACTGTGTCATTATTCAATAATACGATGTATTCTCCCGAGGAGTTCTTTATCCCGAGATTGCAACCGCCGGCAAACCCCAAATTTCTTTCGGCTGGAATTAGCATTACATCAGGGTATGCAGAAAGGATAAAATCACAGGAAGTGTCAGATGATGCATTATCAACAACGATTATCTCGTAATTTTTCCGTTCAAAATCAATCTGATGAATTGAATCTATACAATCACCGAGGAAATTTTGGCCATTGTAGTTAGGAATAATAATAGATACTTTCTTGGAAACTCTATTGAATATCCTGATCTCAGTCCGGATTTGCTCTCGTATTTTCAGTAGGAATCTCTTCAGCATTCTCTATCACTATATGTTCCAACCCATAAAGGGTGGATTTTGTCTATCGAGTATTTGGAGGATGTTCAATGAAAATCTCCCTTAGTTTCTTCCAGTTTTCTTAAACGAAGACGAAATAATTTCCAATCCTCGCCTCAGCATTTGAACTCGGCGACTCTGGGAAGAACCAAGGAAGAGGCGTGCCTTCTGAATGAATAACATGATCTTCCAGGCTTTACTGGTTACAATTTCATTGAGTTGTGCTTCTTTCTCCATCAGCTGAGCTTGCATGTAGAGCAGCTGGGCATCTTTCTCGACCAATTTTTGTTCGCGTTTCGATATTTGTTCCAGGAGTTGATACAATGCTTTCTGCAATAAATCAGGATTTGTATAATGCTGATGTTTTTCAGGGTCTGGTCTCGGCATCATTCGTCCAGTTATTTGTGATCTTCCAATGTAATTTTTAGAGCAGTATTGAATAATGTCTTCAAAATAATGAGGTCTGTGATCCTCATTGATGCATCTTTGATCGTCATTAAAGAAATTATCCAATCAAAAGCTTGAATACGCTGCCAGTTGACATATTCCAAAATTTTCCCCATAGAGTACACATCAGAAAAAGTACCATCCAACGGGCGCTCATATCCGCCCAGTCCTAATGGCGAAAAATAAGGCTCCTGTTCAGAAATTGCCCAACCGAAATCCAACAAGATTGGTTTTTTATTCTGCACCAAAATGTTCTCGCGGCAGATGTTGCGATGTATAACACCTTTTTCTTTTAGATCCATAAGTATACTTAAACAATGTTGAATAAAGTCATGCAGCTCTGTTACGGATGAGTTGATATGAGAAGCGGCATCTCGTAAGCTTTGTCCTTGAGATTTCTTAAAAGTAATTATCGAATAGTCGGCTTCACATCGTACATTCAGAGGTTGAGGAAAATAATCGCTCCCAAACCGGGATAAAATGCGGGCTTCCCGTTCAGCCAGGTCAAAACTGGCTTGCTTGTAAATAATAGCCTCTTTCTCATAGACAAGACACCAGTAATCAACACCATCGTGTTGAGTAAGGAGTTTGCTGGAAATAAGATTCTCTTTAGGCAGGATGAGAGGCAGTGGTGCTGAGACATTTCTCTGATCGTGAGAGATAGATTGGATAGCATCCTCAATTAACAAAAGGCGCTCATCCCAAGTGTTTTGGCGGGCAAAACTCAGTCGTTTTTCCACTTGAACGGGGGAATAGTCGTCTAACGCAATCTCAATTGCCTCAAGCCACTCATTTAACGATGAAGCAAGCCTGACATATTCCTGATAATAACGCAATTCATTCAGATCGGTAGCAACCACAGATTTCCCGGCACTCAAATATTCGAAGAGCTTTACTGGATTGGTAGCCTCGGTCAGCGGAATTTTCTTGAATGGGATAATGCATGTATCAAAATTCTGTAAATAACCTGGCAGAATCTCATAGGGCTTTTCTCCCAGGAGGAACACATTGTGCATTTTTTTTAGCTGAGAAACAGCAGCACTTTCTATCCTTCCAATCAAAATGAAGTTCCAATCCGGTCTGGCTGATGCTAGACTGTAAATGAGATCAGTATCAAGCCAGTCAGAAATCGCTCCATAATAACCTATTATGGGTTTTCTTATATCTTTTAGTTCGTTAGGCAAAATTCCTGTTGAATAATTAAAGTGATGAAACTCGGTCCCATTTGGCACAAGCAGGCAGTTTGCATTGAGCCTTGACTTTTCGTTAAAGAGTAGATGTGAAGTTGCCAGAATAAAGTCACTGTTTCTAATAAGTTCAAATTCCGGCTCAAGCATGTATGAAGTGACATTGGAAAACCCGCCCAGTTGATCCATTGCATTGTAAATTATCTTCCATCCATATATTTTTCTTAATTCCAAGACTAATGGCCCCCAAAATGGAAGATCGACAAAACAAATGGCTTTTGAGATGTTGAGATTTTTCTGTAAAAAGTCAAATTGACCGAGAAGGATTTCTTTTGAACTTTCATCCAGCTGATCTGCAACAAGATTCTTATCAGCAAGAAGACCTAGCTGCACATCATAGATAGGTATATCATTTCGAATAGGTTGAAGAATTAATTTTGTTCCCTTCAGGAAATGGTTTCGCAGATAAAATACCCGATGTCCATGCGAAGCTAATCGAGTGGAAATTTGTTGCGGTCGTTGAAAGCGATAATGCCAATCAATGACCGGAAATATAATAATGTCGGCAGGCTCAAAGTAATAGTTTTTCAAATTCTTATTCAATCTAATTAACAAGAGCCAACGAGCTATAGTTTTCGCCAATCAAGCAACGACTGTTCGTTCTTGGTAGCGATCAGCAGAACGCGGCCCCGCGTATGATAGATTGGACGTGAAAAGCATTTAAAACCCGCCACACGTAGCATTCCTAACAGGCACTCGATATCAGGCACCCACCAGTTCGAGCTATCTCCATTCAACTCATCGTTTTCATGAAACTTCATGAAACCTTTGGTCGTAACCGCGAGTTTGGCCTTACCAAGCGGACCGACTCGTGCTATCACTACGTTGCGCGGGTTTTCAGGGATGATCTCAGTCTCCACGATGATAGCGTCTCGACAATGATGGCCAACCTCTTCCAGGACCTGCAACGGGTTCTTCAGATGGTACAGAATGCCTGTAAACATCACGAGATCGAACTCCTCACCGATTTTACCAATATCATGAGCGTCCATCAGACGGTATTCAATATCCATCTGCCAGATTTTTCGGATAAACTCAGCCTGCTCAGCAAAAAAATCAATGGATTCGATACCTACAATACGCCCTGCACCCTGCAATTTGGCGAGAATTGAGAAGTATCCAGCATTACAGCCCACGTCCAAGATAGATGCACCCTTCAAATCGATGGGAAACGTTGGCTTGATCCGGGCCCATACTTGCCCTGCAAGGGTAGGCGGCATGGTATAGATGCCGTGACCCAGATACATGCGATGATACCAATATTGCTGTCCTTTGATGAATGCTTCGGCCTCTTCGCGCGTTGGCGGATTGGGTGGCTCTATCGTCCATAGATCATCGTTGACAGTTGGCAGTGGGATATTGAATTTCTTTGCAATTACTGAGGTGAGCATCCGCTTCTGGGGTCTGAGAGCATTGCGGAGTTTTTCAAAAATTACCATGGTAGCTCCAATCATCGGGATGATTATAATTCAGTCTCCTTTAATGAAAGACACTGCTGCCACAAACAATATAGCTACACTTCTTGCAATCACAACATATACTCAGCGCTAGCTATGTAGTAGCTAGTTACTGTTGAGGTTTAGAAATTCCTGCCATGCAGTGATAAAAGAATCTCCACGAAATTTTTGTCCATAGGACTCCATAGTTTTGCTGGCTTCGTCCCATCGGTTTAGAATTTCGATGATTTTATCTTTTGCGGAATGAATATCGCCGAGCGGGTAGATGAATCTTTCATCATTGTTCACCAATTCTTTGTGAGGTCCAATATCAGAAAGTAAAACGGGTACGCCCGCACTAATAAATTCAGCGGCGCTGAGACCAAATGACTCAGCTTTCGATGATGAAATGAACATACCTCGGTGCTTCTTTATCATCCCGACGAAAGCAGGGGCTGCGTCGAAATCGATCTGGTTGCGGAGAAATGTTTTGCCAAGGATTTTCCTGCTTTCAAGGCTACTTACCAAATGGACATCGCCTGCGCCCCTGCCGACAACAGCAAACATTATGTGTTTGTCATTGCCAAACAACTCAAAAATGGATGCGGTCTCAGAAAAATTTTTTAATCCATCATCAACCCTGGCAAGGTAAGCAAGAGGTGTTGCAGAAAATATTCTGTCCTGTATGGAAAGAGGAATATCAAAGAAATCTTCCGTAATAGGATTAGGTAGGACAAAAACGGGTGGTAATCGTTGAAATTCTTCTACCAGAATTGACCTAAATGCATTGGATGGGACAAGGATGCCGCGAATATTTTCGGGTAGTGTTTCCAAGTACTGTCGATTCTTAAAGGTGGGTGTATGACACTCGATAAACATATTACTTGCATAAACTGTACGCTTAAAAATTTGAGGTGTGTCAATATTAAACACGAAATCATATTGCCTTAAATCTGGTAATGCATTCTTCTGAATGAGAAAAGCGGATAGACAGTCTTGCAATTGATTGGTCCGAATATAAGCCTGAAACGAGTCCAATGCACCATAATCATGTAAATAACCCACGGAAATATTAACGTTTTGATGATGTTTTCTGAAAGTCCTGGCACGATTTAAGATCGCTCGTTCCACCCCGCCAAAAGTACAAAATTGATAAATGATGAGGATATTCATTCTTTTAATCAGTATTCCTTTTGCTACTTTCCGGTTCTGAAGTATAGTAATTCCACACTGCCTTCGACACGAGTAAAGCCAAGATTCTTTACCATTTCTTGCTGACTGGGTGTAGAGCCCGCGCTGAGTATTAAATATTTAATTTTCTTTTTCGATAATTGGGAAACATTGTCCCAGTTAAGATGCAACAAATCTATATTTGGTTTGCCGCTTACTCTTGAGAGATAATAATCGGAAAGATAAAATTCAATAGGGTAGTCGACACCTATTATTGCCACAGTTTCGCGAGGCTTGTAACTCTGAATAATCTTTTGACTAATAGTCTGCATGTCTCCTTTGTCATAAGCATAAACCGCGCGTATATATGGCAGTGAAGAGCCGAAGATAAGTAAGGGAATTACAATCAAAGCTGCAAAACGAAGGTTTTTTTCTTTTGATCCTAATGCTGTCACTGCTTCGATAAAGCCAATCGCGGATACATACATAAAAATGGGCGTCAAATGCATTATTTGCCTGGGAGAGAAAAAGAAGTTTTTGTAAATACAGAAGCCAACAAGAATCAGCAACTGTGCAATACTGCCTAGCAGGAGGATAATGGTTATACGGTATCGTTCATGTTTTATGAAAATAAAACATACCCCTATTACCGCCCCAATGATTTGAAGGATATGCCAAATACCAATTTCAGGAATGCCAGGCAGGATGTGCTTGGCCCGCCATCCAAGCCCAACCATGAGGGACCAGTCTAACCTGGCAAATTGGGTAAGAGTGAAATTATATGTTTCATTGCTCCCAAAATATAGATACCCAGGTAAGAAAATCATAAACAAAGCCACAGTGCTTATTGTGTAATTTACAAAAGATGAATCAATTTTGGCGGAGAAGATTTTGTATTTTCGATCCAAAGGTAAGTCTATCCATCCCAAAAGGACTGCTACCAAGTATAAAAAGCCATTTACCACGACAAGCAAAACATATGGGTGAAAATATGATCCAATAGCAGTTACCAATGTGTAACCGATCCAGAGTTTAGCATTTGAATACTTTAATGCTATGAATAATAGTAGATTGGCAAGTGAATAGAAAAAAAATAGGGAAGCATAAAATCTCATTTCTTGAGAATATTCAATGTGGATGGGGGAGAGGCTCAGGAATAAAATAGCTAATAATGCAATTTTGGTGCTGTTTCTTGCAGATATCATTTGAATTAGTAAATAGTTCGCAACAATGGACATGGTTCCCCATAATACTGCAGGAAATCTAAGAACTTCTTCCTTTACACTGAAGTGGACCAGAAGTTTCGTGACCATGTAATCCAATGGCATGGCCATTGTATGTTGTTGAATCATAAATAAAGTCCCGTCAATGGTTGGTTGGATAGCAGTCAGAACCTGTTCTGCTTCATCATTCCAGAAGCTGGTACCCCCCAAGTGGTAGATTCTTAGGAGGAAGCCTGTCAACACAACCAAAGTCGCCAAAACTATGTTCCATGGTTTTTTTTCACTGGCGATTTTTTCCATCGATTTTTTCCTGTCCTTATTTCGCTTTTCAATAGGTGCTGTGGGAGCCATTGTAAAACCACTAGTGTAAATCATTTCTCTAAAATTCATAGAAAGGTGACTCAGGTGCCATCCTTGCAGGAAGGGCAACACAAAGGAGAATGATTTTACTTGACTCTACTTTATTGAGAAAGTTGTGTTTTGAAGAAATACATACCACCAGTGGAACTGATGCCCATCAGAATAACGCGGCAAGACATTTGTGATCAGATGGAAGAAATTTTGCTTTGCTTTTTTGTTAGCTGAACCCCCATATATGGCACATGTTTTTGGCAAAAATGCCGTTTCGGGCAAAAAGATCCTTCGCACATCCTTCGCTGATCCTTCGCTCATCGTTCGCTGTGACTTGTTAGTAGGGGGCCTTCTATATTTGGGGGTATCGGGGAGTATTGTGAACCTGGCAAAAGTGACCCCATAACAAAAGCGGATTACATCCGATCAATAATCTACTTCAATCCTGAAGAAGTCCGCCTTACAGTCAGTTTACCGAAGATGCGAGAAACTCGCTCATCTCCGGCCTGTAGCGCAGGGGGCAACTCCGCTATCATATACGGCGAATATTTCCGGGAAAACGTTTTCAAGTATTGTCTATCCATGATTGTAGGCGTATGGCATTTATTGAGCAGACTACTGGCATAGAGCATGCGCTTAAGAATTCGGGGCGTGTCGCTCACACGATATCATACTGATCCATGTCGGGACATCATATTCTCCTGAATAAGCGAAGCAGAAAGTCGGTCATCAGACAGCAGAACTATATCATGCTTCATAATGTAATCCCTGGCATAGTTCATGGCAACGATTAGTATCAAAATACTCACTATGCCCAGAATGATCGAACGCAGAGACAGTTTCCAGTTGCCCTTTTTAAGCATTGCGTCCCATACGATCGAAATTACCAGAATTTCCAATGCGATCACCACCAGAAAATATCGTGGCTGGGATACGATTATGGCATGCAAGCTGATCTTCAGTACAATTGTCGCTAGCAGAGGAGTGATCCAATTCAAAAGTTGAGTGTGACTCAATGCAAATATTAGAGAACAAGCAAAAAGCAAATTTATAGCCACTGGATAGATCTGAAGCAAGCGCGAGAGACTCATTACCAATACACCAGCGTCTTTTTGATACGCGGGTGGTAATACCCCATTCCCTGATAAACTCCACCAAACAAGTTGCCTATCCATTTTAAAAAGATTGATCAGTGTGGATCCAAAAATGCGAATCCCATGAAATCCCGGTCGGGTAACAAATTCTTGCCAGGCAAGACTCATTCCGGCTTCAGCCAATTTTTTGTCTGGATCTACATTTTTCATTAATTCCGGATATTTGGCTTTCGCATATGGGATTGGATCGATCCACCCCATTCCAGCACCGGGCACATAAGCACCCAGAATTGCCTTGCCGAGATGCTGGGTCACCAGTGAATAGGAGCCGATTGCCTTCCCTCTTTGAAGAGTAACTGCAGTAAAAATGATACCAATGATCGCACTGCTGACCAGCAGGTTGCGGAGCCAATTCTTTCTTTCACCACCCAATATCGCGATGAGAGTAGCCGGTAGAAGCACAATCATCATCTCCTGGCGCATGGCAACTGTTGCTGAATAAAGGAAAGCGGATAAAAAAGGGACGCCATCTTCCTTTTTTACAACGAAGACACGTACTGCCAGCACTGAAATAGCAACTGTTGGAAAAATAATCCAATTATCCTGCGCCAGCACACTAGAAAATAATATTTGGCCAGGCCACAGGGCTAAAAGGAGAGCGGCGATCATCCGTGTCCGGAGTGGGAGAACATCTTTCCACAATAGATAAGGCAAAATAGGAACCAGACCGGTTATAAACGCAGTGGTCCATCTCGCGACAGTATCCGGGGATTCATGAACAAATCGAAGGATGATGGAAAGAAGCACAGGCAACCCAGGTGGAAAGTAAAGCCACTGCCAGGCATTCTTTGCCAGTCCATCATCACGAAAAAGAATAGCAAAGTCAAGGAGATTGCGAAAATCCGAAGTCTGCACAGTCGGAAAGAATGTGATGAACAGCAGGCGGAGGGATAACCCGAGAACCACGATCAAAGCCAGCCGGGTATGTTCCTGCCACAGACTCATCTGCTTGATCCGGTCTGCCTCTGTTATGTCGCCGGGGTTTTGATCCATGCGTTGCGCCTTATCCAAACCATGACTTCGTATCCTTCTTAAATGCAGGTCCAACCATCTAATCACTTTTGACCCTAATCGCCTGTTTGCCAAAATGTTTTAAGGGCACTCATTTCAGATGGAAAACAAGCATCAAAAAACCATTCGTTTTTCGCTTTCCAAAATCTTGAGTAGGTCAATAAATCTTTGCTCCCAAGTGGACTTGACCAGCATTTGTTCTGCGGCAAGAGTAAGTTCCGGGTTTCTTCTGAGATGCCTTAATCCATCACCCCCGAGTGCCATAATTGTATCCAATGCCTGGCTTTCATTTTCCACCACATATGTTAAGGGAAAGTCCCTTAGGTGATGAATCCCTTTGACAATGGTCGGCAATCCAAAGTAAAGATATTCATAAATCTTGATCGGGTCCACTGCCTCACTAAGTTTTCCGGATCGAAACCAAATCATCGCCGCGTCCCATTCTTTAGTATACTTGTAAAGCTCGGAGGGATGGACTTTTCCGTAAAACTTCACCCGATCCGAATATCTTCCAAGTTTTTGCTGTAGATTAGGCTCGCCATACCCGATAAGGTGCACACATAGTTTGAAGTTTTTCTTTCGGGCAAGGGAAAGAACTTTTAGAAGGAAATCCCAATCAAACCAGGCTTCTGTAAGATGACCGAAATATCCAAGATGCATTTCATCGTTTTGTCTTCGCTCCTTCCAGGCAATATTACGATGTCCTTCTCCTAGAAAAGCAGCAGTGTATCCATTGGGAGAAAGGAAAATATCCTGGCGCAACAGGGAAAATTTTTCGACAAGAGGCAGACTCACGGCTGTGACAATATTGGCATTGATCACCAAAGCGTTTTCAATGGATTTATTAAACCAGACAGCTTGCCCAACTTTGTGGAATTCCTCCCATTCATCGACAATGTCGTAGGCAAGCTTAAACCCACTGCTTCGCAATTTTAACCCGCTCAAAAAAAAGCCAGGATGGGGAAACTCGATAAGAAAATGCTTCTGCAAGTATTGAACCTGCGTAAAGGCCTCCATGTTCTTCAAAAACATATCTACAGGGATCTGAAATATATTCTTGTAAACCTCTTCGCCAATAGAGCGCATGTCCTCCCTATCGCTCCACCGCCACGCTACATATACGACCCCCCAGCCTTGCTGGGACAAGAATTTGGAAAGGTTAATGACTCTTTGATTGAAGAACTCATCAAAAACAAAGGCGCTGGTCACTACAAAAATTCCCCTGAGTGATCTCTGGTTTAATAGGTCGACCACGTTCCGTACTGTTTTATACGTATCTGAATGGCTTTCAATTCGATATGGTTCTAGAACCTGAGATGTCAGTGCCTCCTTCACCGAGGAAACGATACGGTCTTCTGCTCTGCCATATTTCAGGTAATGCAGAAGCGGGTTCATTCCGACTTTTTTCACATCCTCGTATCTGTTGAGATACCACAGGCTGGAAAATTGTGGACCTGGATCTCGTCCTTCAAAACCACCATTGTTTAAGTAATGCAGGAGCGGATCTACTTCTGATAGAGCCACATCGGGATTGTTATTAAGATACCAAGTCGCATCGAACAAGCCAGAGGACTTAACCAGGATCAGATCCTTCTGAGTGATTTGATTGCCTCCACGCAAGGACCGCATGCGAATCCACAAAGTCTTGAGCCCTCCCAAAAACGCGGTGCGCAGACCCTGTTGACGAACAGATTGGCTTATCGATGCAGCCTCGCCGAGAATCGCGCGGTACAACTCTTTTGAATAACGGTAAAACATCCCGATAAATCGGACCCTGCGGCTTCCAATGGGTAGAAGGAAGATCCTTGCGCTGCGAAACATTTGAGCAAGTTTCCAGGCTTTGCTGTGCAGAATCTCATCCAGCCGGCTTCTGAGTTTGAATGCCTCATGCTCCTTGGTCTCAAGCTGTGCCAATAAGGCTTGTAGTTCCTGTTCTTTGGCCGCCAAAACGCGGGTTTGTTGGATCGCGATCGACTGTAAGACCTCTGCGGGAAACGGTGCTGACGATTCTTTGTCAAGCAGTTTCATGGCAATGGCCGGAGTCTTTTTTGCGAGCGCCTTTAGCGTTTCCAGGTGTATCGCAAGGGTTTGTTCAATAGCCTTTTGTTGGGCCCAGGCCGCTTCCAGCACACGAGAAAGTTGTTCCCTGGTCAGGGACAGCAGGTCTACAGCATATTCAGATAGACCAAGGGACCCCATAAAGCTGCTGACCTTGGGATCATAGACCAATGCAATCGCGGGAAGTCCGGCATTCGCTGCAAATATCAAAGAGTGCAAACGCATTCCGAGGACAAGCTGACAATGAGAGATGAGGCCTCCTGCGAGGGCTGGAGAATAAGACTCTGATAATATGTATACTCGATCCTGGTTTTGCATCATGGAAACGACGTCGAGCGCGACTGAATGATCATTTTCCAGCGTATGCTCTTCAACCTGGAAGGGGATGAAAAGAGCCTGCATATCGTGGGCTACGATAAATTGATCCATGGCCGCTGCCAGTTCTCTCTTCCATCGGGCTGCTTTCGCCTCTTCCCCCCAATTGCGTATACAAACCCCAAGCATGGGCCGGGTCTGGGAGTCAATGTCATGAGACCGCAGAATTTCCGCGGCGGAGGTAGAGTCAAGCTCCAGGGCCAAGACAGGATCAGGCAATACAGCAATGTTTTCCTCCTGAATCCCTAATTCGATCAAAAGCTCTTTAGACTCCGCGTCACGCACGGTTACAACGTTTGCCACTTCGAATGTCCAGCGAGTCAATTGCTTGCCTTCCTCCGAAAGGAGAGGACCAACGCCAACTGAATAGAGCATAAAAGGTTTCTGATATAAGACCGCTAACATGCCAATGGCACTGTAATAGGAAATCCCCCAGTGAGACGGAGTCAATGAAGTTCCCTTTGGGACCCCCCAGTAATCCTGAAACAAGCCTCCTCCGCCCAGGATGATCAAATCACTTTCTTTGGCCGCGTTCAAGAGTGCATCAACATCCTTCCAATGAATGGATTGAACATCATAGTTGGTCATTGTCTCAGCTGGATTCCCTGAGACGACAATAAATTCAAGATCCTCCCGCCGCTCGTGTAAGTCAGACAACATGGCACTTAGAATGGCTTCATCACCTACGTTTCCGAAGCCATAATACCCTGCAATTAAGATTGTTTTTGTTTTCTTTTCATCCATACTTTGTGATCATTTCACTTGATTTTACGGTAATCACAGGGATATGTAGATTAACGCTATAGTTATCAAGAGTTCGAATTCTATCAGAAAGGTAGAGAGGTTTCTATTTTTTTTCCAGTACTACCAACAATCTTGTTGCAAATAGTGTGGGGAATGGTTGCATCAGTTTTTCCAAAAACTTCACGAACGGATACGCAAACATGGGATAAAGTTGTGGTCCGGAATATCCACCCGATGCGACATAAGCGAATGCAGCAATTCTTTTTACTTCAATGATTTTCCAGTCTTTTAATTCGGATGCAAAATATTTTTGTACAAAGATGCGCGTGGCATTTCCCTGGCCGGCATAATAGTCAATCTTATCTGGCGACCAACTTTCAGGAGCGGACCATTGAATTTGCTTGGCCGTGCCAATCGGTTCCGTGTGAAGCGGCCCATAAACAATATAACCTAAAGCGCTGATACCCGGCTCCAGCATGATGATACGTCCACCGGGTTGGAGGACACGCTGGAATTCCTCCAAAGCCGTCCCAGGATAGCGAAGATGATGAAACACATCCATCAGTAAAAGGTCCGAGAGAGAGTCCTTTGTAAAACTCAATTGGTAGGCATTTTCTACCTGGTCAATCCAGGGGTACGGGAAAAGATCCGTGCGAAGACAATTAGGGATCGTTTCGTGAATGTTCCCGATGCCGGCACCAAGCTCCACTATTTTTTCATCTGGGAGCTGGCTTAAATAGCTTGCCATCAAACGATGAAATTCAAGATAGCACTTATGCAATATCGGCTTGCGTTCCCATAGCCGGTAGTTTTTTTCTATCAGGTCCTGATGTAAAGTAAGCTTCATATTTCGATCCTCAGTCTTAATAAAGTTTACAATTTCGTACCCATCACCCAAAAAGAGCGGAGCTTTCGTAGCTCGCACTGAGATCTTTTCAAAACCCAACACATGTCTGGATATAACCAAAGAGGGGCAGGTTGTAAAAAATCATAGAGTATTATTTGTAGGGGAGAAGTTGCAAAGGTTGCACTTGAACTTCTTTTTACTAAACAAATTTTATTCGCCGTGCCGCAAAGATAACCATTCTCAACAGCAAAACTCCATGTTTCCAGCGCGAAATATTGGTAGTGCCATACGTACGTTCGTGGTAGCGGATTGGCAGGTCAACAATCTTGCGATTAAGCTTTGCCGCGCCAAAGATCAGGTCATAATCCCCGAAAGGGTCAAAATCACCAAAATAGGAACGATTAGCAGCGATCTGCTCATAATCTTTACGCCAGAGGACCTTTGTGCCACATAACGTATCTTTAATAGGTTGACCCAAAAGCCATGAGAATGCCATGCTGAAAAATTTGTTGCCTATGAAATTCATAGTACGCATAGCCTCCTTTTCCATTGGATAAACCAATCGAACACCGTTAATGAACTCACCTTTGCCTGAGACAATCGCCTCATAAAAGCGCGGCAGATCTTCAGGTGGGACAGTTAAGTCTGCATCGAGAATCATCAGGATATCGCCAGAAGCCTTTTCAAAACCGAGTCGAACCGCATCAGCTTTGCCAATCCCCGGTTGACGAAAAAGCTGGCTGGGCATAGAAGGGTGAAACGGCATTTCCTTTTCAATTGTTTCATAAGTGCTATCGCGCGAATGGCCCTCGACAAAGATAATCTCAGTTTTGCTTCCCATTTTAGGTACTCGTTCAAAAATTGATCTGACATTACCTGCTTCATTGCGCGTGGCAACAACGACAGAAACGCTTGATTGTTCTATGGGTTGAGGCTGAGGCACAGGGCGTGCGACCATAAAATTGGAAAGTGCGAATGCATGGAATGGCCAAAATCTCACGAGATAGCGATTTGCTACTCCGCCCAGCGGGAGTGGCCACAGGACTTCTTGTGTAGCTCGAATGCTCTCAAAACCTGAAAGGCGTAACAAGTTGTCAATATCTTCCGTGGTTAACCAGTTTTGATGCAGCATGGGCGCGGCAAGGTTGAAAGATTGTGCAATCGTTAATGGGATTTGCCAGAGGTGGCTGTAAAAGTTGATAATGATACGAGTGTGTGAAGCACACAATCTGCGTAATTGATCAAATGCCAATTGGACATCCCACAGGTCATTGACTGTGTCTGACAGGATAATAATATCGAATTCACCCTGAATGCAGGAAAGGTCATGCGCATCGGCCTGATAATACTCATGTTCAGGATGGTATTGTTTTGCTCTAGCGATCATTTCAGCGGAAAAATCAATCCCCACGCCCCGTGAAGGCTGCAGGTGTGCCAGTAAATGCCCCACACCACAACCAACTTCGAGGATTCGTTGATTGGGGCTGACAAGAAAGCGGTAGATCTCAAAGAGGCGTTTGTGATACCATTTCCCCAGACCCTGCCAATGGTCGCGTTTGCGAGCAATTGCGTCCCAATGAGTTCGACGAGTTTTGTAATAAGCTTCCATAAAACTTTTTTATTCTCGAAAATTGATCTTTGCTACTGGATGAAGTAGAAAGTGATAAACCTGGCTTGACAATCTACAAATGTTTTAGAGTTTGTGTTTGAGTTATCCTTCTCGCAACTCAGCCGCATGGCCCTCAGGATGGCTTCATCACCCCCATTGCCAGAGCCATACTAACCTGCGATCAATATAGTTTTTTTTCCAGGCACGATTTATGAGAGCTCCATATCATTTCATAATACGATGCTGAGTAGTGATTCTAATATAAAAAATCACTATCCATCCAGGAAGGCGAAGTGGTTTTAATGGGCACGCTTATTGAATTGCCACAAACTTAGCAGTCCCCAAAAAACAATGATGAGGTAGCCGAGTATCTGACTGATGAGAATATAAGCAAGCGCGTCCGCTTTGGAAATTCCAAAGGGCGCAAGTATGGTGACAGCCACAAACTGATAAACACCTACATAGCCTGGTGTCGAGGGGATGGCACTGGAAAGTCCCAGTGCCGCCAGGAGGACAAAGGCTTGCTGGAGCAGGAGAGGTATCTTGAGGATGTAAGCCAGGAACACAGTACCAATAGCATCCATCAACCAGATCAGACCGGTTAAACCTGTAAATTGAATGACGCGTTTAAAACTATAGAGAGACCTTAGCCCGCTCAGGAATTGCTGAAGAAAGTGATCCAGCTTGATTTTGTGGGCTTCTTTCAGCAC
>Ga0065707_10081946_pt1 | contig 28120 bp, 15 predicted proteins | sample SwiRhicommuniRL3_FD_59094 | JGI IMG/M metagenome (GOLD analysis project Ga0065707, IMG submission 59094) | Switchgrass rhizosphere bacterial communities from Rose Lake, Michigan, USA - RL3 v2 (version 2) | ecosystem: Host-associated > Plants > Roots > Rhizosphere > Soil | place: East Lansing...
AAAACGGGGGAGGGGGTAAGAGATACGCGTCCCCTCCCCCGTTTTACGGGGGAGGGTTAGGGTGGGGGCGTCATGAGAAAATCAACACTCATCAAAGTTGCCGCGCAAAGCATTCTGCGCAACAAGCTGCGCACTTTTCTCACCATGCTCGGCATCGTCATCGGCGTAGCCGCAGTCATCGTGATGGTGGCGGTAGGCTACGGTGCGCAAACCTCGATTCAAAAACAAATCAACAGCCTCGGCACCAACATGATCATGGTGATGCCGGGCGCGAGCGTGCAGGGCGGCGTCAGCATGGGCTCCGCCAGCTTCAATCGCCTGACCGTTGCCGACGTGGAAAAACTGCAGCGGGAAAGCCAGCTGCTGCTGGCAGTGTCGCCTGTCGTAAACGGCTTCGCCCAGATTATCGCGGGGGCGAACAACTGGCGCACGCGCATCGAAGGCGCCGACACCTCTTATCAGACTATTCGCGACTTGCGCTTTGAGTCGGGCTCCTGGTTCAGCGAGGCGGATGTGCGCGCCATGCGCAAAGTGGCGGTGCTGGGCGAAACTGTCGCCAACAATCTCTTTCCGGATGGCGATGCGGTCGGCCAGCAGATCCGTGTGCGCAACGTGCCGTTCACGGTAATTGGCGTGCTCGCCTCGAAGGGCCAGACCATGGGAATGGATCAGGACGACGTGCTGATGATGCCTTACACCACCGCGCAGGTGCGGCTCAAAGGCCGCTCTTTTCTGGGGCAAATCGTGGCGAGCACTTCCTCTCCGGCGGAAATGCCGGCGGCTCAGGATGAGATACGCTCCATCCTGCGCGAATCGCATCGTTTGAGCGATGCAGACAACGATGACTTCACCATCGGCAACCAGAATGAGCTGGCCGACGCCGTCAAACAAAGCACGCAGGTCATGACCATGCTGCTGGCGGCCATTGCTTCCATCTCGCTGCTGGTCGGCGGCATCGGCATCATGAATATCATGCTGGTAAGCGTGACCGAGCGCACCCGCGAGATCGGCATTCGCATGGCCATCGGCGCGCGCGGCAGGGATGTGCTCACCCAGTTTTTGATTGAAAGCGTGGTCATCAGCGTGTTCGGTGGCGTGATAGGCATTGGCTTTGGTTTTTTAGGGGCTGCGCTTGTGGGCTTCATCACCGGGTGGAGCACCGTGACGCCACCGGAAGCCGTGTTGCTTGCGGTGGGCTTCTCGGCGGCCATTGGCATCTTTTTCGGTTTTTACCCTGCGCGCCAGGCCGCGGCGCTCAATCCCATTCAGGCATTACGCTATGAGTAAAAGTGGCTTGCTGTTGTTCTGGGTGATGGGCGCCGCCGTGGCCGCGGATTCGCGCGTCATCACATTCGATGAGGCAATGCGCATTGCGCTGGAACAGAACATTACCTTGCGGCAGGCGCAGAACACTGCTGCTTCGGCGGCAGTGGGCGTTAGCGAGGCGCGCATGCAGTTCGTGCCCGATCTGCGCCTCAGCACTTCCGGTTCGCAAAATTATGGACGTAATTTCAGTGAGACCGAAGGACGCATCGTCGAGGAATCGTCGCGTTCCGTGAATGTGGGCGTGTCTTCCGGCGTCACGCTGTTCAATGGCTTCGCCAACTCGGCGACGCTGCGCGGCGCAAAGCTCGAGAATCGAGCCGGCCAGCTCGATCTCACCCGCGCGCGGGAAACGGTGGTGTTTACCGTGGCGTCCAATTTTCTCGCATTGATCCAGCAGCAGGAGCAATTGCGCGTGCAACGGGAAAATCTCACGGCGGAGTCCGGCCTCGCGCAGCAGATTCAAACATATGTGAACGCAGGCTCGCGCACCGTCGCCGATCTGTATCAACAGCAGGCCAATGTGGCGAGCGCGCAGCTTTCGGTGGTGGAGGCCGAGCGCGCCACCGAGTTGGCGCGCGTGGATCTCATGGATACTTTGCATCTCGATCCGCGTGGCGCTTATGAATTCGAGCGCCCGGCCGATGCGCGGCTGGCTTCCAGCAGCGAGCTGCCGGGGCTTGATGACATGCTGACGCGTTCGTTGGCAAAGCGCAGCGATATCACCGCCGAGGAATCCCGGGTGGCTGCTGCGGAGCAGGATGTTCGCGTGGCGCGCAGCGGCTACTGGCCTGATATTTCATTGAGCGCCGGCTACAGCAGCGGCTACACCAGCATTTCGCCATTCGATTTTGGCGAGCAGCTCGATCAAAGGCGCGGGGGCTCGGTGGGCGTGAATCTATCCATTCCCCTGTTCGATCGCAGGGCGACTGCCAATGCGACACGCCGGGCGGAGTTGCGCACGCAAAGCGAGCGTCTGGCACTCGACAGTCTGCGGCAGGATGTGGGGTTGCAAGTGCGCCGTGTGCAGCTCGACTATCGCGCGGCCGATGAGCAATTGAAGGCAGCGACAGCTCAACAACGTGCGGCAGATCTCGCGCTGCAGACAGTGCAACAGCGATATCGCGCGGGCGCAGCCACTCTAGTTGAATTGTCCCAGGCGCGGGCCTCGCAGGTGCAGGCCGCGAGCGCTCTGGTGAGCGCTCGCTATAACCTGCTGTTCCAGCGCACGTTGGCGGATTACTACCTCGGTGAGCTTAATCCTGCGCAGTTTTCGACGCCTTAACGGCTTGGTTAGATTCTGGGAATCTCGTCCCAAAGGTGGGACAGTCCGCCTTATGCGCGTCCCGGAATCGAAACAGATCTTAAATACGGGGAGAGAGACACTTTCGCCTGTAACGCTTGATTACTCACGTAAATCAATCATGTAGATTGCTTCGAATAAAAATGGCATGGCGCGTGCTCTGTCTTAACTCATGGACCGCATCCGCACCGACCAACAAACCCGCCGGCGAAAGCGCTGGCTGATCGTCGGCGCGACCTTGCTGGGGCTCCTCGGTATCACCATAGCCGTCGCCCGCCTGAAACCCGCAGCTCCCACCGTCGAACGCAATTTGGTCTGGATCGACACCGTCAAGCGCGGTCCCATGCTGCGTCAGGTGCGCGGTATCGGAACGCTCGTCCCGGAGGAGATCACCTGGATCGCTGCGCGGACGCAGGGTCGCGTGGATCGCATCGTGCAGAGGCCGGGAGCCAAGGTCGCTCCTGACGATGTGGTGCTGGTGTTGACCAACCCGGATGTCCGCCAAGCCGCGGCCGATGCGGACTCGCAGCTCAAGGCTGCCGAAGCGGAGGTGGTCAATCTCAAAGCGCAACTGGAAAGCGGATTATTGGCGGCCGAATCGGTCGCCGCGGCCGCCAAGGCGGACTATGAGCAGTCGAGGCTGAAAGCCGAAGTGAACGAGAAGTTGTTCAAACACGGCCTGGTCTCTGAGCTGGATCTGCGATTATCCAAAGTGACGGCCGACCAGGCGGAAACGCGCAATAAGATCGAGGAAAAGCGGTTTGTGTTTGCGCGCACCTTCATTGCGCCACAACTTGCCGTCAAACGTGCTGAGGTCGACCGCCTGCGCGCGCAGGCCCAGTTGCGGCATGAAGAGCTCGATGCGCTCAACGTTCGTGCTGGGATTAACGGCGTGTTGCAGCTGCTGCCGGTCGAGGTGGGCGCGCAAGTGAGCCCGGGCACTAATCTAGCCCGAGTGGCCGATCCAACACGGCTCAAAGCAGAAGTGCGCGTCGCAGAGACTCAGGCCAAAGATATTCAGATCGGCCAGCCCGCCGCGATCGATACGCGCAATGGTGTGGTGGACGGCCGCGTCTCGCGCATCGATCCTTCGGTACAGAACGGCACGGTGACCGTGGATGTCACTTTGACGGGCGATCTGCCGCGAGGGGCGCGGCCGGACTTGTCCATTGACGGGACGATCGAGCTGGAACGACTGCCGAATGTAGTCTTCGTGGGCCGTCCGGCTTTCGGCCAGGAGAAAAGCAAAGTGGGCATGTTCAAGCTGGACGCCAAAGGCGCCTATGCCAACCGCGTGCCGGTACAGCTCGGCCGCAGCTCCGTGAATACTATTGAGATTGTCAAAGGCTTGAACACCGGCGACAAGGTGATTTTGTCCGACATGTCGCAATGGGATGAGCACGAGCGCATCCGGTTGAATTAGAGCGTATCCATAGGAGACTTAAGCGGCGATGAACTCCAACAACAACGAACCTTTGATCAAGCTCGAAGGGGTTACCAAGGTCTTTCTGACCGATGAGCTTGAAACACATGCGCTGGCGGGTGTGCATCTCGACATTGCCAAAGGCGAATATGTTTCCATCGCCGGACCTTCCGGGTGCGGCAAGTCGACGCTGCTGTCGATCTTGGGTCTGCTCGACACGCCGAGCGATGGCGTATACCAGCTGAACGGTAGCCCAGCTCAGGGCCTCACGCTGGCTGAGCGTGCGCGCGTACGCAATCGCCAGATTGGATTCATTTTCCAGTCGTTCAATCTTATCGGCGATCTCACGGTGTTTGAGAACGTTGAGTTGCCGCTGACCTACCGAGGAATGCCCAAAAGCGAGCGCAAGCAACGGGCGGACGAAGCGCTGGAGCGGGTGGGCATGGGGCATCGTGCAAAGCATTTGCCATCGCAGCTCTCCGGCGGTCAGCAACAGCGCGTGGCGGTTGCGCGTGCGTTGAGCGGCAGTCCTTCTGTGCTGCTGGCAGATGAGCCCACCGGAAATCTCGATTCGCGCAATGCGGAGGCGGTGATGAATCTGCTCAGCGATCTGCATCGGGCCGGCGCGACCATCGTGATGGTTACGCACGACTCGCGCTTTGCGCGCAAGGCGACGCGTACCGTGCATTTGTTCGACGGGCGCATTGTGGATGAGCAGGTTGAGAGCGATCCGACGCGTTGAGGAACCGGTATGTTCTCCGATCTTAAGTACACGATTCGCTCTTTGTCGAAAGTGCCCAGCTTCACCGCTATCGCCGTGCTGACTCTAGCGCTCGGCATCGGCGCTACCACGGCCATCTTCAGCGTGGTGAACACCGTCTTGCTGAAGCCGCTTCCGTATGTGCAGCCGGAGCGATTGGCGCTGATCAATGCGGAGTTTCCCAGTTATCCCAATGGCGGCATACAGCGGTTCCCGGTCTCCATCCCCGAATACTTCTATTTCCAAAGAGAGTTGAAGTCCTGGCAGTCGATAGACCTTTACCTCACCAGCGGCGTGAATATGGCGACCGGGTCGGAGCCCTCGCGAGTCACTGCTGCGTCCGTCACGGGTGGATTGTTTTCGTCCCTGGGAGTCGCGCCGGCATTCGGCCGTGTGATTTCCCCGAAAGACGCCGAGCTGGGGGCCGAGCCGGTGGCCGTCATTTCATATGGTCTGTGGCAGCGTGCCTTTGGCGGCGATCGCGCGATCTTGGGCCGCGAGATCTTCATCAGCGGCGTGAAGCACATTGTCGTCGGTGTGATGCCCAAGGGCTTCGGGTTTCCGCTCGGCAAGGCCGATGTGCCCGACCTATGGTCGGCGTTTCCGATCGATCCTCACTCGAAGTTTGAAGGACACTACGTGAATCTCCTGGGGCGCCTTGCACCGGGGGTTACGCTTTCTCAGGCACAGGCGGAGCTCGACACGTTGGTCAAAAACAAAGTGGCGACCAGCCCGGGCCACTACTTCGATCCAAAAGACCATACATTGGCGGTTTACGGGCTGCAAGACGATGTGGTGCATAGCGTTCGTCCGGCGCTGAGAATGTTGTTCGGGGCGGTGTTCTTTTTGCTCCTGATCGCCTGCGCAAACGTAGCCAATCTTCTCCTGGGTCGCGCGGAAGCCAGGCAGCGCGAGATCGCTGTCCGCGGCGCATTGGGCGCGGGAACTTGGAGACTCGCGCGCCAGTTCGCCGCCGAAGGCATGGTCATTTCGGCCCTGGGCGCCACCCTCGGCATGCTGCTAGCGAGCGGTGGACTGGGACTTTTGTCATTTGCCGGTGATGCGGAGATTCCGCGTGCCGACGACATTGGAATGGATTCGCAAGTGATCTTGTTCGCCGTCGCGATTTGCTGCCTGACGGGAGCGGCGTTCGGATTGGCGCCCCTCGTTCATGTCGTCAAGAAAAATCTCTATGGCGCGATCAAGACCTCAGGTGTGTCCACAACGGATGCCGCAAGCTCACAACGGTTCCGTCAAGTGCTGGTCATCAGTCAGATCGCGTTCGCGCTGGTGCTGCTGACCGGCACCGGCTTGATGCTGCGTGCGTTTTGGAAGGTCCAAGAGGTCGACGCTGGATTCAGTCCCAAAGGCGTCACTACTGCTTTCGTCGATTTGCCGTATACCGTATACCCACTCAAGGCTGCGCGTCAGTCCTGGGCGGCATTGCAGGAACGCCTCATCGCAACGCCGGGTATCGAGAGTGTATCGCTCAGCTCCGCGCTGCCACCTCTTGCCGAGGCGCTCGGCAAAGGCATGCCTGTACGGATCGATGGGTTCAATCCCAGCGCCCAGGGGAATATTCTGACCATTCCCATGGAGCAAGGACCGATGCTGGTCGTGGATCGCATCACGGTCGTTAATCCGGGCTATTTCGATACGCTAAAAATCCGCCTCGCTTCAGGACGCTTCTTCGATGCTCGCGATGCAGACCAGGCGCCTAAGGTGGCGATTGTCAATCAATCGATGGCGCGTGCATTTTGGGGGGACAAGAGTGCTTTGGGACGCCGGATTCGGCCGGCTATCGCTGAGTTTGGGGAGGAGTGGTACACGGTGGTCGGCGTCATCGCCGACGTCAAAAACAACGGCATCGATCAACCGACAGGCACCGAGTTTTATCTGCCGTTTTCCCAGGGATACATTTGGTTGAATTCGGTTCATATCGCCGTGCGCTCTCAAATTGCTTCGTCAGCGGTGGTGAGCTCGGTTCGGCGCGCGGTGCATGACATTGATCCAGCGCTGCCGCTGACCAAGGTCCGCACCCTGGATGAGGTTGTCGCAGCATCGCAGTCGCGGCCCCGCTTTCTGACGCTGTTGCTTACGTTGTTCGCGGGGGTGGCGCTGACACTGGCGGCGGTTGGAATTTACGGGGTCATCTCGTATTCGGTCGCGCAAAGAACCCGCGAGTTTGGAATCCGCATGGCGCTTGGGGCGCAGCACCGCGCAGTGCTGGGACAGGTGCTCAGGCGCGGACTGCTGCTCACTGTTGGCGGTGTCGTGATCGGATTGATCGGCGCGTTTGCCTTGACTCGATTCCTTTCCGGATTTCTCTTCGGCGTCGCGCCCACCGATCCGGCGACCTTTGCCGGCGTTTCGCTGCTGCTGGGCGTAATTGCCATTCTCGCCAGCTACATCCCGGCGCGGCGCGCGACGCGAGTCGATCCACTGGTCACACTGCGAGCGGAGTAGGGAGCGTCATGTTGCTAGATCTCAAATTCGCGCTCCGTTCGCTGCTGAAAACGCCGGGCTTTGCGGCCATCGCCGTATTGACGCTGGCGCTTGGCATTGGCGTCAACACCGCCATTTTTTCGATGGTGAAATCGGTGCTGCTGAATCCATTTCCCTATCCCGAGTCCGAGCGGCTCGTGAGCTTGTGGGAAGACGCAGCGAACTCCGATCAATATTTCCATCACGTCTCCATTTCGTGGCCTGACTTGCAGGCTTGGCGCAGAGACAACCGGGGTTTTGCTGCGCTCGGCGGGTTTCACGAGGAGCGCTACCGGTTCACCGGCGCGGGCGAACCGGAAATGGTCGTGGGCACGCAGGCCAACGCTGCGCTATTCGATGCCATCAAAGTGTCGCCTTTGCTGGGCCGCGTGTTTACCGCAGCGGAAGATCAACTAGGCGCACCGCCGCTTGCGGTGCTGATGCATGGCTTTTGGCAGCGGCAATTTGGGGGAGATCCCGCCATCGTCGGTAAGACGCTGCGCCTGAACGGCGCGGCTTACGAAGTGATTGGCGTACTGCGGCCGGAGTTGGAGCTACTGACTCCCGCAACCGATCTGGTGACGCAGCTCAATCGCTTGGGCGATACGCCGGGTTGGCAGGATCGCGGCAATCATCCCGGCATTTACGCCATCGGCCGCCTCAAAGATGGTATGACGTTTGCGCAAGCCATGGCGGATTTGAAAGGTATTTCCACGCGGCTTAACAAGGACGATCCGCAGAAGTTCTCGACTGTGGCGGCGGGCGCGCCTCTGGTGGAGGAGGCGGTGGGCAATCTGCACGGCCTGTGGCTGTTGCAAGGCGCAGTCGGACTTGTGCTGTTGATCGTGTGCGCGAATTTGGCCAGCCTGATGCTGGCACGCGGCATGGCGCGCGAGTCCGAGTATGCCGTGCGCGCGGCGTTGGGTGCATCGCGCACGCAGCTCATCCGTCAGTTGCTGATGGAAAGCCTGGTGCTTGCCGCGGCAGGTGGGCTGTTGGCTCTGCTGTTTGCGCATTGGACGCAAGCCGCCGTGGTCGCGTTGAAACCTGCCGGCGTAGGATTTTTTGAGCGTGCGCAGCTTGATCTCGGCGTGCTGATGGCGGCTTTCGGCTTATCGGCATTGGCCACGGTGTTGATGGGATTGTGGCCGGCATGGAAAAGCGCCCGATTGGAGCTGCGATCCGCGTTGCAGTCCGGCGGCCGTACGGGCTCCGCTGGTAGCAGCGCTTCCCGCGCGCGCGAAGTGTTGATCGTGGCGGAAGTCGCGCTCACCGTGATGCTGTTGTCCGGCGCCGGCTTGCTGATGAAAAGTTTCCTGCGCGCTCAGGCGCTCGACTTGGGCTTCGATTCGCATGGCGTGCTGAGCGCCCGGCTGGAGCTGCCGCCACAGGTTTACGATTCACCAGAAAAAATCCGCAGCTTTTACGAACAACTGTTGACGCGCTTGCGGGCGCTGCCCGGCGTCGAGTCCGTCGATACGGCAGTGTCTCCGCCGCTGCAGACAGGATGGCAGATGGGCTACACCGTGGAGGGACAACCGCCGACGGACGGACCGATGCCGGTTGCCGAAGTCAATTTCGTGAGCGACAGCTACCTGCGCACCTTGCGCATTCCTTTGCTCGGTGGACAAGTACCGGATAGAGATGAAATTCCAGAAAACGAACTCGCGATCGTCATCGACCGCGCGGCTGCGGAGCGACACTGGCCGAACCAAAACCCCGTCGGCAAGCGAATTCTGTTTGGCGGAAACCAGCCCGCCACGGTGGTGGGCATTGCGCCGACTTTGCGTTTGTATGGCTACGTCAAGGAGTCGACGATGCTTCAGGCCACTATTTTCGCGCCGCGCAAGTCTTGGATTCCAAGCAATTTCCTATTGGTGCGCACCCGCGGAAATCCTGCGGCGTTCGCTTCCGCCGTGCGCAACGCGGTTCATGAGATCGATCCCAACCAGCCGATTTGGGACGTTCGTCCTTACGACGATCGTGTTAACGCCACATTTAGCACCGCGCGGCTGTACACCGTGTTGCTGGTCGCCTTCGCCGGCCTTGCGCTGCTGCTGGCCTCCATCGGGCTGTACGGTGTGTTGGCCTACCAAGTCGCGCGCCGCACGCGGGAGTTCGGCATCCGTATCGCCTTGGGCGCCCTGCACGGTCAGTTGATGCAGCTGGTGTTGAAGAACGGCCTGACGTTACTGGCCGTCGGTCTGCTCGTCGGTTTGGTTGGCGCGCTGTTGCTGGGTCGCACGCTCAATGCACTGCTATACCAAACCAGTCCGCTGGACCCGATGGTATTGATCGGCGTCATGGTTGTGCTCACTGCCATAGCGCTCTTTGCGAGCTGGCTGCCCGCGCGGCGCGCGACGAAGGTCGATCCACTGGTGGCGCTGCGGGCGGAATGAGGAGGCGCGGGAAAGACATGCAATACGTAATGGTTATACAACTAAAGTTCACGATCCGTTCCCTGTTGAAGACGCCGGGTTTCTCAGCTGCTGCTATTTTGACGTTGGCGCTTTGCATCGGCGCCAACGTGGCTATCTTCGCCGTCGTCGACGCCATTTTGGTGCGGCCGCTTCCGTTTCCCGAACCGGATCGACTGGTGGTGATCTTCAATAGTTATCCCGGTGCAGGAGTTGAACGCTCCGCGGCTTCGATAGCCAACTATTATGAACGACGCGTGGCGATCAAATCCTTCGCGTCCACTGCCATATACCAGCCCGGCAGCTCTATCGTCAGGGGAGCGGGTTCTCCCAATGTGGTGGATAGCGACCGCGTTTCACCGGAGTTCTTCGCCACGTTGGGCGTGCCGCTGACCATGGGCCGTACTTTCAATGACAGCGAAATGCTTCCCGCGGGCAGTCAGGTCGCGATCCTGACCGATGCGTTTTGGCGCAAGCGCTTCAATGCCGATCCTCACGTTCTGGGCCGCAGTTTCCAGGTCGATTCCCAGCCCATCACCGTCATTGGCGTGCTGCCTCCCGGCTTTCGCTATCTATCGAGCAAAGCGCAATTCTTTACTCCGGCGGCATCGGCGCTTGAGCAGCGTGGCGCCGGCAATCGGCACAATAATAGTTACCAGCTCATTGCAAGACTCGCTCCCGGCGCAACGGTGGCCGTCGCTCAGTCGCAAATCGACGCGTTCAACGCGCAGCAATTCAAGGATGATCCCGCCGCCAACTTCATGAAAGGCGCGGGTTATCGCACCACGGTTTCCCCTTTACATGCGGACTACGTGAACGGGGTTCGGCCCATTCTGTTGATCCTGCAGGGCGGCGTGCTGTTTCTGTTGCTGATCGGCAGTACCAATCTCGTGAATCTTCTCCTGATTCGCGCCAGCAGCCAGTCCAAGGAATTTGCGATCCGTCAGGCACTCGGCGCTCGACGTTGGCATATCGCCCGCGGGGTCATGCTGGAAACGACGTTACTTGCGGTCGGCGGCGGATTGCTTGGCCTGGGTTTCGGAGCGGCAGGCATTCGCTTACTGGCCGCAGTCGCAGCGGATCGACTGCCGCTCGGCGCCACCATTGCGTTGGATGGCAGGGTGTCGGCGGTTGCGATCGTGGCTTCATTCGTAGTCGGTGTTGCCCTGAGCTTGCCGATTCTCTGGTACACCTTGCGAACCTGGCTTGCGCCGGTGCTCCAGTCGGATACTCGCGCAGGCACCGCGAGCCGCGCCGCTCAACGCGTGCGCCACGGTTTTATCGTGGCGCAAGTGGCGCTGGCGTTTGTGCTTCTCTCGGGCGCCGGGCTGCTGGGCTTGAGTCTGCAGCGCGTCCTCGCCACCGCTCCCGGATTCCAACCCGACCATGTCTTGACCGGCCAGCTGTTCCTGCCGGAGAAGAAATACCCGAATACCGAGACCCGCCTCGCGTTCTTCGAACGCTTACTCAGTCAATTGCAGGCCCAGCCCGGCGTCACTGACGTCGGCATCACCAATGTCCTGCCGATGACTGGCAAAGCAAGCAGTTTGGCGACATCCATCGAAGGCATCGAACCGCCGCCAGGCGAAACGGTGCGAGCCCACAACGTTTCCACCGTCAGTTCCCGCTACTTTCAAGCGCTTGGCATCCCGTTGCGTCACGGCCGCCTCTTGGATGACGCCGACAATCATCGCGAACAAAAAGTCTGCATCGTCGATGAAGAGTTGGCCCGGCGTTACTGGCCGGGTCAGAGCGCTTTGGGTCACCGCCTGTCTATTAACGGTAAATTCGATGCACAGAGCGCTCATACCATCGTCGGCGTGGTCGGCAACATCAAGCAGATCGATCTCTCGGAGCGCAGTGCGCTGGGCTCGATCTATTTTCCCTACAGAAGCTTTGCTGATAACCGGCTTTCGATCGTCGTGCGTACCCCGCTGGCGCCCGAAGTGTTGGCATCGACGATGAAAAAGGCCGTGCTTCAACTCGACCCCGAGCTCCCCGTCGATCGATTGAAGCCGATGCAAACCTGGATTGACGATAGCCTGGTTTCGCGCCGCCAACCTGCGCTGCTCGCCGGAATTTTTGCCGGCGTTGCGCTCTTGCTTGCGTCCATAGGCACCTACGGCGTGCTGGCCTACGCTGTCGGCCAACGTCAGAGGGAGATCGGTGTTCGCATGGCGCTCGGAGCGCAGCCCCGCCAGGTTCTCGCGCAATTTCTCAGCCTCAGCGTGAAACTATTGCTCGCCGGTATTCTGCTGGGCGTGCTCGGCGCTTGGTTGGCCGGCCGGGCGATGCAGAGCGTGCTCTTCGGTGTGGGCACGTTTCAAACTGACATTCTCCTAGCAACAGCAGGTGTCATGACTGCCGTTGTGCTGCTCGCCACGTTCCTACCATCGCGTCGCGCCTCGCGTGTCGATCCTTTAGTGGCGCTACGTGCGGAGTAGGTGTCAATCGTGCTTGCCGATCTGAAATTGACCCGTACTGCGCCGCTGAATATTCCTTCATGCTTCGAGCAACGTTCCGAAATCGACGATCTTGGCGAAGTACTGACTGCCGATGACCTCCGGATGCACGCCGTTGACGTGAATCAGCACCGGCCTTGCAGAGAATCGTCGCGGAAGCGTGAGGCTCTCGAGCTTTTTGCGCATCTCGCCGATCACCGTGGGTTTTACCTCGGATTTGGAGAACTTGATTTCACAGGCATAGAGCACATCGAATCGCGTTTGTATCGCCAGATCGATCTGACAGCCCGCGTGGATCCGCGTCATGCGCTGGAAAAAGGGGTTGGCGAAGACCACGTCCTGTTCCAGGATGCCGAGTGCTTCGATGACGGTGCGGGCATTGTTCAGCGCCAGGTTTTCGAACTGCAGCGCAAGCAGAGTCTCCCAGCCGGGCAATGCGGCGACGGAGCGATTCTCGAAAAAGCCCTTCTCGATGGCGGGTTTGTTGGGCGCGACGTAGCGCAGATAAAACCGCAGGAAATTATCCTTGAGCCGGTAGCGGCTGAGCGTCGACACCTCGCCGGTTTTGAGATGCCAGGTATGATCGCGTGCGAGAAACCCCGCCGTGACCAGATCGTTCAGGTATTCGCTGTAGTCGCCGCTTTTGGAACGTCGCGTGGACTTAAGTATCTCGTTGAGACTGGCAGGCCCTTTCAGCAGGCTCGCAACGATCTTGCGGTATATCGCGCTCCGCGCCCCGAAAGTATCCGAAAAAATGAGCTTGAATTCATTGAGCAGGGCGCTGTTTCGGGAGAACGCAAGATCGCGGATGTTGTCCTCCGCGCTCGAGGCGGGATCCATCAATTCCAAATAACGCGGGATGCCGCCGGTGACGGACAGCATCTTGAGTTTTTCGTAAGGCGATACTTTCGCCTTGCCCCAGAAGCGGTTGCATTCCGGCAGCGTCAGCTCCTCGAGCTTGATATCGCGGGACGGACGGCCGAGAAACGCCGTGCTGCTGATGATATTCTTCTGGATCCAGGACGATACCGACCCGCAGAGGATGAGCATGAGGCGCGGATTGCCGCTGAAATGCGTGTCCCACGCGGTTTTGAGTTTGCCGAGAAACGTCGGATCCTTGTCGGCCATCCAGGAAATCTCGTCGAACAGCACTATGACTTGGCCACGCGCGGTTTCGCGGGCCAGAAGCTCGAACAGAACGCCCCAGTCATCGCTTCTGACCGCGGGCAGACCCGCCTGCTCGCCAAGCTGGCGCAGAAACTCATCGCGCTGGGTCTGGGCGCCGGTTTCCGGGGTGGGCGCAAGACCGGTGAAGCGGTAGAACTTGCGCCGTCCCGCGAACTCGGCCACGAGCCGGCTCTTGCCTACCCGCCGCCGGCCTTCGAGGATCACGAGTTTCGAGCGCGGCGCATCCGCGAGCCTTTTGAGCTCGCGAAGCTCCGCTTTTCTGCCGATGAACTCGTTGCCGTCCGCCATGGTTGCCGCCCCAAAAAGCGATTTCGTGCGGCGTCCAGAGTCTCAAATTCGCCGCACGAAATCAATGTTTTAACGATTTCGTGCGGCGAACTAGGCACCCAATGTGCCGCACGAAATCGCTATTCCGCCTGTAAGTTGCGGTCGGGGAAACTGCCTCTGCATGCCGAATACCGGCGCGGCCGCGTAGCGATGACGCCGGAACACTTGCTTTCGCTGGCCACAAAAGCGGTGGCGCGCCAGGTCGAAGACAACGTGTTCCTCGATCGTCTCGTCCGAGGCGCAGCAGCTCCCCTGATCGAACGCGAGATATGCGTCGGAACGGCGCGACTTTACGCGCAAGGTGGGCGGTGAAAATATGATCTCACTCAAAAACATCGAACGTGTCTATCCGCTCAAGGGCGGCCCTTTCTACGCCGTGCGGGGCATCTCGCTTGACATCAAGGAGGGCGAGTTCGTGTCGATCATGGGCCCGTCCGGGTCGGGAAAATCGACGCTGCTGCATATTCTCGGTTTGCATGATAGCGCGTGGACCGGTGAGTACTGGTTCAAAGACGTACCTGTCCATCAACTCGACAAGAAAAAGCGCCTGGAGCTGCAGAAGCTGTACATCGGGTTCGTGTTCCAGAGCTACCACCTGCTGGACGATCTGACGGTGTACGAGAATCTCGAGATTCCGCTGACCTATCGGAATCTTCCGAAGAAAGACCGCGATGGTGTGGTGTGCGACATGCTGGACCGGTTCCATCTGGTCGGTAAAAAAGATCTCTATCCCAGTCAACTCTCAGGCGGGCAACAGCAACTGGTTGGCGTGGCGCGCGCACTGGTGGCACGGCCAGCCTTGATTCTCGCGGATGAGCCCACCGGAAACCTGCATTCCGATCAAGGGCGGGAGATCATGGAGCTGTTCAAACAACTGAACGAGCAGGATGGGGTGACCATCATTCAGGTCACACACTCAACAGACAACGCAGAGTTCGGCTCGCGAGTCGTACGGATCGCAGATGGGTTTCTCGAGACCTGACGCATAGAAGCCTGCGAGGACAATCATGTTTTCTGACCTGCAATACGCCTTACGCTCCTTGAGAAAATCTCCTGGATTCACGGTCATCGTGCTGCTGACTCTGGGGCTCGGTATCGGCGCAACTACGGCAATTTTCAGCGTAGTCAATGCAGTTCTTTTACAGCCCCTCGCCTATAAGGATCCAGAAAAGCTGGTAACTCTCCTACATCGCGCGGTTGTTCCGGTTTCAATTGCTAATTATCTGGACTGGCGCGAGCGGACTCATTCTTTTTCCTCCATGGGTGCAGCTGAGAGCTGGTCGCCGAATCTCACTGGTACCGCAGAGCCGGAGCATCTCGTCGGCCTCCGCGTTACACAAAGCATGCTGCCCATGCTCGGAGTTCAGCCCCAAATGGGTCGGCTATTCGCCGCTGGATCAGACCGTACGGGCGCCGCGCAGGAGGTAGTCTTAAGCCATCGTCTGTGGCAACGCCGCTTCGTAAGCGACCCGGCAGTGCTGGGAAAGAGCGTTACGCTTGACGGGCAGGCGTACACTGTCATCGGCGTCATGCCAAAGAGCTTTAAGTTCACACCCTTCTGGGTGACGAAGGCGGAGTTATGGGTTCCGCTGGTATTTGGTGAGCGCGCTCACAATCGAGTCAGCAAAAGTTTGCGGGTCTTCGCGCGCCTGAAGGCAGATACGACTCTTGAGCAGGCAAGAGCTGATGTAGCCACAGTCACTGCGCGTCTGGAACGGCAGTTCCCCGGAACCAACGGCGATTTGACGGTGACTCCGCTGCTTGAACAGGTTGTGGGCCAGGTCGAAACGCCGCTGCTGATACTGCTGGGCGCCGTCGGATTTCTTCTCCTGATATCTTGCGGCAACATCGCGCACATGCTGCTAGCGCGTTCCGCAGGGCGGCAACAGGAAATCGCAGTTCGGAGCGCTTTGGGCGCATCGCGCCCGCGCCTCATTCGTCAACTATTGACCGAGAGTCTCCTGCTCGCCACGTTGGGTGGAGCGCTGGGGCTTCTGCTGGCGCACGCCGCGGTTTGGGCTCTGGTCATCCTCAATCCGGTCAATATCCCGCGTGTCGACACAGTCAGCGTTGACTCGTGGGTCATCCTGTTTCTATTCGTGGTGACCTGTTTGACGAGCTTTGGATTCGGGCTTGCGCCAGCGCTCCAGATATCGTCCCTGAATTTGAATGACACCCTGAAGGAAGGCGGACGGGGTGCTACTGACGGCGTCCGTCATCGCCGGCTGCGGAGCATTATGGTCGCGTCCGAGCTGGCTCTGGCTTTGATACTTCTGGTCGGTGCCAGCCTGATGATCCGTAGCTTCATTGCGCTGCAATCGATCGATTCTGGCTTCGACTCACGGCACGTCCTTTCCATGGTGGTTTCCGTGGCTGGGTCTAGCGAGGCCGCAGAAGGACGGCGCGAGAGCTTCTATCGGCAAATGCTCGAACGGGTTCGCGCATTGCCTGGAGTCGAATCCGCAGCCGGGATCAACCATCTGCCACTGGCCGGCGATATGTGGTCCCTGCCGCTCATCATTGAAGGCCGTCCTGAGCCGCTATCCGATGAAACGCCTTCCGCCGTCTACCGGATCGTTACGCCGGGATACCTTCCAACCATGCGGCTGCCTTTGCTCCGCGGCCGAGATTTTTCGTCTGCGGACTCCGCTGCCGGCCCTCCGGTGGTCATCATCAATGAGCGCGCAGCTCAGGAATATTGGCCCGGTGAGAATGCCGTAGGGAAGCAGCTCAAGCTCGACAAAGTCGGGGTAACTGCTTGGTTCACTGTCGTCGGCGTGGTCAAGGATGCGAAACAGACTGACTGGGTCTCCAAGCCACAGCCAGAAGTTTACGTCTGTGCATTCCAGAATCGGGATTTCATGGGGGCCAGTGATTCGGCCGTCGCCCAATGGATGTCATATATCACGCTAGTCGTACGTGCCAGCGCGGATCCTGAGACATTGACGGCCTCCGTGAAGAACGCGGTGTGGTCACTCAATGGGAATCTCCCCATCTCGAACATCGTGACCATGGACGATGTGGTATCACAGGCAAACGCACAGCCGCGATTTCAGATGTTCCTGCTTGGCGCATTCGCATTGGCAGCGCTTGTCCTGTCGGCCGTTGGAATATACGGCGTGATGAGCTACTCCGTTTTACGACGAATGCATGAGATTGGAGTGCGGATATCGCTTGGCGCGACGGCGCGTGATGTTCTAAAGCTCATCGTTGGGCATGGAATGGCGCTGGCCCTCATCGGTTCTGTGCTCGGCTTGGTTGGTGCGCTATTCCTCGCGCGCCTCATGGCGCACCTGCTTTACGAGGTGCGCAGTACGGACTTGATTACTTTCGTTGCCGTACCGCTCCTGCTGCTTACGGTGGCCTTCGTTGCGAGCTATATCCCGGCGAGACGCGCCACCAAAGTCGACCCCCTGCAGGCTCTCAGAGCGGAGTAACCCAAATGCTTTCCGAGTTAAGACGAGCGCTCGCGGTGCTTTGCAAGTCACCTGGATTCTTCGTGGTCACCGTGCTCACCCTCGCGCTTGGGATAGGGGCCACTACGGCAATCTTCACAGTACTTAACGCCGTGCTCCTGAAACCGCTGCCCTACACGCAACCGGAAGGCCTGGCTCGTATCTACACGGAGTTTCCAACTCTCGTCGAAGGAGGGCTTCAGCGGTTCGGAGTTTCTAAATCGGAGTATCTCAGTCTGCGTCGGGAATCACGTTCCTGGCTATCGATCGACGCCTGGTCCAACAGCGGCGTCAACATCGCATCGGCGGCGCAGCCCGTTCGGGTTACAGCGTCCTTTGTGACCGGGGGGACGCTGCGTTCCCTCGGTGTGACTCCGCACTTGGGCAGGTCGCTAAATGCCCAGGACGATGTTCCGGGTGAAACATTGGTCGCCAATATCTCGTACAACTTGTGGCAAAACGCCTTCGGGGGCGAGCGCTCCATCGTCGGACGTGAGATTCAGCTCAATGGGAGGAAATGCACAGTCGTGGGCGTGATGCCCAGGGACTTTCAGTTCCCTCCCGGCGAAGCCGATCCGCCGCAAGTCTGGGTTCCTCTTCAGATCGATCCGGCGAATCTGGGCGATTCCAGTAATCATATCTTGAGTGTCTTCGGCCGGCTTCGGCCCGGCGTAACGCTGCACCAGGCTCGATCAGAGCTTTCGACTCTGGTTCGAAACGGTATCGGAGAGATGTCATCCCACAGGCTCGATCCGAAATTCCATCCGGTCGTAGCCTACGGATTGCATGAAGAGGTTGTCCGAACGGTACGGCCTGCGTTGCAGATACTGTCGGGAGCTGTTCTCTTTCTATTGCTCATTGCCTGCGTCAATGTCGCCAATCTGATTCTGACGCGCGTGGAATCACGCCAAAGGGAGATTGCGATTCGAGGCGCTTTAGGTGCTGGCGTCTGGCAGCTGGCTCGTCAATTCCTGGCGGAGGGACTCATTCTTTCGATTGCTGGAGCGACGGTGGGTTTGGCACTGGCAGCCGCAGGGGTGAGGCTCCTTGAGCTGGTAGGAGCCGACGCAATTCCGCGGGCGGCGGAGGTTGCCATTAACGGAAGCGCAATCCTATTCGCTATTGCAGCCAGCGCCATAACCGCTCTTGCATTCGGACTTGCCCCACTCATCCACGTCAGCAGAAAGGGATTGCATGCAGCGATGAAGTCGGCTGCAGCTTCGGTGACCGACACCGCTACTACCCAACGGTTTCGTCAGGTTCTCGTGGTCAGTCAACTGGCGCTTGCACTGATTCTGCTGACGGGCACGGCTCTCATGCTACGCGCCTTCTGGAATGCAAGAGAAGCTGACGCAGGTTTCAATCCTCAAGGTGTGGTCACCATGGTCCTCGCGCTACCGGACGCCATCTACTCCGACCAGACCGCGCGCAGCTTCTGGACGCGGCTCGATCAACGTGCTGCCGCTATCCCGGGAGTCAGGAACGTCGCGCTCACGTCTAGCCTGCCTCCCATGAACAGGGCCAACTATGCCGGCACGGAGATAGAGGATCTCGCGCCGGGCAAGGAAGGTCCCTTCCGCACGGTGGACTACTTTCAGTTTGTGAGTCGCGACTATTTCAGTGCACTGGGCATCCGACTGCTGGAAGGCCGCCTTCTCGAGCCGCGCGATTTTGCAGGCACTTCTACCGCGGTGGTCATCAATCACACGATGGCGCAGATGTTCTGGCCCCAGACTAGTCCGGTCGGGCGCCGAGTCCGGCCCTACTCGAGCGATCAGTGGCTTACCGTGATCGGCGTCATCGCCGACGTGAAAAATGCCGGCGTTGCCAGTCCCACCGGGAGCGCGATCTATTTCCCATTCACGACCCCGCTTGCTCGCAGTGACATCTTTGGCTATCTCCTGAAGACCGTGAACATCGCCGTTCGATCGAATGACCATGCTTCTCATATTGTGGGTGCGTTAAGACGCGCGATCAGCGAGCTGGACCCCGCACTGCCGGTCACAAAAATCAGAACGATGGATCAGATGATGTCTGACGCCCAGTCACGCCCCCGATTCCTGACAGTGCTACTGACCTTGTTTGCTTCAGTCGCAGTGACGCTCGCCGCGGTCGGGATCTATGGGGTCATCTCATACTCGGTGACGCAGAGGACGAGAGAATTCGGTATCAGGATGGCACTGGGAGCTCAGCGTAGTTCTGTGCTGACTTCGGTTTTGCGGCGGGGTCTAATGCTCGTCACTCTTGGCGTGCTGATAGGCGTGTTGGGCGCATTCTTCCTGACACGGTTTCTCCAATCTTTCCTGTTCGGCATAACTGCTTCGGATCCAACGACGTTCGCCGGCGTGGCTCTCCTCATGATCGCCATCGCGATGATTGCGAGCTACGTCCCGGCCCGCCGCGCTACAAGAGTCGATCCACTGGCCGCACTGCGGGCGGAATGAGGGCACTTATGTTTTCTGACTTCAAATTCGCCGTCCGCTCGCTGCTGAAAACGCCAGGCTTCACCGCTGTCGCTCTTGCAATATTCGCTATTGGCATAGGCGCCAACACCGCCATCTTCAGCTTCGTCAATGGCGTGATGCTGAAACCGCTTCCCTATGCCGACTCCGACCGTATCGTAGCGGTTCTCGAGAAGCCTCCCGGGGGAGACCACAATCCGATTTCGGCGCTCAACTATCTCGACTGGAAAAAAGAAAACTCGGTTTTCGAATTTATGGCTGCACAGGCCGGCGGCGCCGCGACGCTCACGGGCGTCGACGAGCCTGTACCACTTCGTGGCATGCGGGTTACGGCCGATTACTTCAAGGTTTTCGGCGTAAACGCGGCAGTCGGTCGCACATTCACGGCCGGCGAGGATCAGCCAGGTAACGACCGCGTCGTCATCATCAGCCACGCTCTCTGGCAAACGCAGTTTGCCGGTAATCTTTCAGTCGTGGGGCGCACGGTGATGCTTGACGGCCACCCTCATACCATCATTGGTGTTCTACCCAAAGGCAGTGCGTTTGATCGCGGCTGGCCGCAGATCTGGCGACCACTCCCCTTTCCACCGGAAAACCGCACGCGTAACTTCCACTCGTATTGGGCCATCGCAAAGTTGAAGCCCGGAATCGCGCTCGAGCAGGCCCGCGCGAATATGGGTGCTATCGCCGCGCGCATTGCGCGCGACTATCCTGAGACCAATAAGGGTTGGGGCGTTGCGATCGATCCGTTCGCCGACCTGATCGTCGGCAAAGAACTGAAACGATCTCTCTACGTTCTTCTCGCTTCTGTCGGGATGGTATTGCTCATAGGTTGCGCAAATCTCGCGAATCTCATGCTTGCGAGAGGGATGACCCGCGACCGCGAAGTCGCGGTCCGCGTGGCACTTGGGGCCGGCCGTTGGCAGCTCATGCGCCAATTTCTTACCGAAAGCGTGTTACTGGCTGTTAGCGGTGGAATTCTCGGCCTCGCGATCGGGTATGGCACGATCGTCGGCCTGAAGATCCTACTGCCACCTTACTCGTTGCCCGCTGAAGCAGACATCGCGATGGATGGGCATGTTCTGATATTCACCTTTTTGCTTGCCGTGTTTACCGGCATTGCTTGCGGGCTTGCACCCGCTCTGCAGGCTACCCGCTCTGATCTTACCGGCGCCATGAAGCAAGGCGGTGGAGGGGCCAGCGCAGGGCGCGTTCGCCATCGGACGCGCACGGCACTTGTGATCGCGGAGGTTGCACTGACGTTTGTGCTGCTTGTGGGCGCTGGTCTGCTCCTGCGCAGCTTTGCCCGGATGCAGAACGTCGATACGGGCTTCGATTCCACCAACGTACTGACCGCAAATTTCCCGATCCCGCAGCAAAGATTCGCCGAACCTGCGTCATTCAACGCCTATTTGCGACAGGTTCGCGGGGCGATCTCGGCCTTGCCTGGCGTTCGCGATGTCGCCTTCACGTCGGCTTTACCGATGCAAGGATCGGGTTACGGCATGGGGGTGCAGCGTACCGATCAACCCATGGCCGACGTGGCCAACCGCAAATTCTGCTTTTTCAAAATGGTCAGCCCATCGTATTTTCGTGCTATTGGGCTCGAGTTGGTCAAAGGCCGGGCGCTCACGGAGCGGGACACAAAAGGCTCGCCACCTGTTGCATTGATCAACCAGACGATGCGGGAAAAATATTTCGCCGGCGAGGATCCCATCGGAAAGCGCATCCTCGTACAGGAAATTGCCTTTGGAAAGACCAGCCTCGGGCCTGATGTCTCCTGGGAAGTAGTAGGTGTCGTGGCCGACGAGAAGATTGGCTCGCTCGCCGCCAAGGAAGGAGCGCCGGGACTTTACGTCACCACCGAACAAAGTCCGCAGCTTATGCAGGCATTGGTTATCCGGACTGCATCCGATCCTGCGCTGCTGCATCAGCCGGTTCGTGAGGCAGTGACGCGAATCAACGCCGATCAGTCATTGTCTGAGATGAAGACACTCGACCAGATCAAAAACGAATCTCTTGGCGGCAGTCGATTGAATACGATACTCCTAGGGGTATTCGCGGGCGTGGCGCTGCTGCTCGCCGCGATCGGCATCTACGGCGTGATTTCCTATTCGGTCGTGCAACGCACCCGCGAAATGGGCATTCGCGCCGCTCTCGGAGCCGACATGGGCAAGATACTTCGTCTCGTGTTGCGCAACGGCATGACGACGGTGATGCTCGGTCTGCTTATCGGCGCTGTTGGCGCTTTTGCGCTCACACGGCTTATTTCCTCCCTTCTGTTCGGCATCAGCGAACGCGATCCGGCTACGCTCGCCGCGGTCGCTATACTCTTGGCTGCTGCTGCTCTCATTGCCTGCTACCTTCCGGCCCGCCGTGCGGCGAAGGTGGATCCTATCGTTGCGTTGCGGGCGGAGTAGGAGCGCGTCATGTTTTCTGATTTGAAATATGCCCTCCGCTCGCTGCTAAAAACTCCGGGCTTTACGTCCGTTGTTCTATTGACTCTGGCGCTGGGTATCGGCGCGACCACTGCAATCTTCAGCATGGTGAACGCGGTTCTTCTGCGGCCGCTGCCCTATGTCCAACCGGAACGTCTCGCACGGATCTATACCGAGTTTCCCAGCTTTCCTAATGGCGGTTTGCGGCGATTTGTAATTTCCAAAGCCGAATATCTCGACCTCAAACGGGAAGTGCGGCTCTGGGAAGCCATTGAAGGTTGGATTGACAGCGGCGTAAACATTGCAACCGCCAGCGAGCCGACCCGAGTCACCGGCTCGTTTGTCACTGGGGGAATGTTGCGTTCTCTGGGGATTCCAGCTTTGCTCGGCCGCGTCATCACTCCGCAAGATGACGAGCCAGGCGCCGCGAAAGTAGCGGTCATTTCACATGGCCTGTGGCAGCGGGCATTTGGGGGCGAGCGATCCATCATAGGACGAGATATCCTGCTGAACGGACTGAAATGCACCGTCGTCGGAATCATGCCGGAAGGTTTCCGGTTTCCGCTTGGCCAGGCGAACGCATCGCAAGTGTGGATGCCTCTGCAAATAGATAGCGCCAAGCCGGGCGATCCCACTAGCCATAACTTAAATTTGCTGGGCCGTCTCAATAAGGGTGTGACGCTGCAGCAGGCTCAGGCGGAACTTGATGTGTTGGTAGAACATGGGAAACAAGCGGGACCCGGGCACCGCTTCGAGCCCAAAAGTCACACGCTGGTGACATATGGCTTGCATGATGAGGTCGTTCGCGGCATGCGGCCGGCATTGAGGATGCTGTTCGGAGCGGTCTCCTGTCTCTTGCTCATTGCGTGCGTGAACGTCGCCAACCTTCTTTTGGCTCGCGCTGAAGCGCGCCAACGCGAGATTGCCATTCGCGGCGCGTTGGGCGCGGCATTTTGGCGGCTCGCCGGCCAGTTCGCCGTTGAAGGCCTCTTGCTTTCATCTCTCGGCGCCGCACTAGGATTGCTGCTGGCCTATGGCGGGTTGGAGCTCATCAAGTTTTTCACGGAAGGCAGTATCCCGCGTGCGGCGGAAGTGGGCATCGACGGAACGGTGGTGCTCTTCACGGTGGCGATGAGCCTGCTTACAGGCCTGTTTTTTGGATCGACGCCGCTCGCTCATGCCATCGGAAGAAACGTGCACGGCGCGATGAAGTCGGCGGCCGCATCGACAACGGATGGCGCCGGCGCCCAACGGTTCCGGCAGGCGTTGGTGGTGAGTCAACTGGCGCTCGCGTTGATTCTATTGACCGGTACCGGATTGATGTTGCGTGGGTTCTGGAAGCTGCAGGAAGTGGATGGCGGATTCGATCCCAAGGCCGTGGTCACCACATTCGTGGCGTTGCCACAGGCAACTTACTCCGGACAGGCCGTACCGGAATTTTGGGCGCGACTGACAGAAAAGCTAAGTGAGTTGCCCGACGTCGACAGCGCAGCGCTCGCAACGGATTTGCCTCCTGTCCAGCAGCCCAACTACACGGATACGGCGATCGAGGGATTGGCGCCCACCAAGGAAGGACCGCTCCAGAGCATCGACTATTACAAGATCGTCAGTGATAGCTACTTCAAGGTATTGCGCATCCGTCTTTTGGAGGGCCGCTTCTTTGAATGGCGCGATGGCTCCCAAGCGCCGCCCGTGGCGATCGTAAATCAAACGACGGCGCACAGATTTTGGGGCAACGAAAGCGCGGTGGGGCGCCGCATCCGTCCCGGATTTTTCAAGACCTGGTTCACGGTGATCGGCGTCATCGACGATGCCAAGAACGGCGGGTTGGAAAAGCCGGCCGGAACCGAAGTTTATCTGCCGTACACGCAAATTCCCGTTGATGGAAGTTTCGATGGAAGTTTCGATTTTCTGCGGGGCGCATATATTGCCGTCCGTTCCAAAGGAGATCCTGCTCCAGTGATGGGTGAGCTACGGCGACAGGTCAACGATATCGATTCGACGCTGCCACTGACAAAACTTCGCGCTATGGACGATCTGATATCGGAGTCGCAGTCCCGGCCGCGGTTTCTTACGCTCTTGCTCTCTTTGTTTGCGGGCGTGGCGCTGGTGCTGGCGGCGGTGGGTATTTACGGCGTGATTTCTTACTCCGTTGCCCAAAGAACCAAAGAGTTCGGCATCCGCATGGCGCTCGGCGCGCAGCACGGCGCCGTATTGGGTTTGGTGCTTAGACGAGGAGTTCTGCTCACGATCTGCGGTGTGCTAGCGGGGCTCGCTGGCGCTTTCGGGTTAACGCGATTCCTCTCTGGGTTTCTATTCGGCGTCACGGCTACCGATCCAGCGACATTTTTCATCGTTCCACTTCTTTTAGGGGTGATCGCGGTCCTTGCTAGTTATATCCCCGCGCGGCGCGCCACGAAAGTCGATCCCTTGATAGCGTTGCGGGCGGAGTAAGCATGACTAAACCGTTGCGAATGTTGTCAATGCCTTTCGGGGCCCTTGCCGCGATTTCCGTTGCGGCGCAGACGCCTCAAGTCATCACTTTCAATGATGCGGTCGGCATTGCGCTGGAACGCAACGCGGATCTTCTCCAGGCGCAGGTCGACGCCGCATTGACAGACGTATCCGTGAGCGAAGCGCGAATGCAATTTGTTCCTGACCTGAAAGTGGACGCGGCGGGCTCTCGAAATTACGGCCGCAATTTCAACCAGACCGAAGGACGCGTGCTCGAGCAGACGACGAACTCTGCGAGCCTGAGCACTTCCTCTGGCGTCACGGTGTTCAACGGCTTCCGAGGCCTTTCTACGCTAAGGCGAGCAAAATATGCTCGCACGGCCAGTCGGCTCGATCTCAACCGTGCAGAGCAAACGGTGGTGTTCACTGTCGCCTCCGATTTCCTGGCGCTGATGCAAGCTCAGGAACAGCTACGCGTGCTACGCGAGAACCTTGCAGCCGAGGCGAATCTCGAGCAGCAGATCAAATACTATGTCGAGGCCGGTGCGCGGGAGGTTGCGGTTCTGTATCAGCAGGAGGCCAACGTCGCCGCCGCGCGCCTGGCGTTGCTGCAAGCGCAGAGCGCCGCTGAGTCGGAACAAGTGGATCTCATGCGGACGCTGCAGCTCGATCCAGCGGGTACATATGATTTTCAGTTCCCCACTGCGGTGGCTGATGATTTGGCACAGCCGCTCGAATTCCCCGACCTGCTGAAACGCGCGCTCGCCCAGCGTTCCGATCTCAAAGCCGAAGAAGCGCGTCTCTCGGTTGCCGAGCAAGGCTCAAGAATCGCGCACGCCGGTTTCTGGCCGACGCTTTCCTTGAGCGCCGGCTATGGCAGTGCGTACTCCAGTGCATCTGACTTGACCTTCCAAGACCAGCTCGATCTGCAGCGCGGAGGCGCGGTAGGTGTCGGTCTTTCAATTCCGCTATTCGATCGCGGCGAAGCGCGCAATGCCTCGCGTCGGGCACGGCTGGAGACGCGCAGTGCGCGCATCGCCTTGGACACTGTGCGCGAGGAGGTGGGCCTTCAAGTGCGTCAAACGCACCAGGACTATCGCTCGGCCCGCGAGCAATTCTCCGCCGCGGAAGCGCAAAAGCGCGCAGCGGAGCGTGCGGTGCAAACTTCCGAAGAGCGTTTCAAGTCTGGCGTGACTACGCTTGTCGAGGTGACGCAGGCTCGTTCCCGACAAGTTCAGTCCGCCAGCGCACTGGTCGATGCACGCGCCAATTTGCTTCTGCAGCACACATTGATGGACTACTACCTGGGCAACTTCAGCCGCGAGAGATTCGCGGTGGAGTAAGATCGCACCGGTCATGCGCCCGCGCTTACTCATTGTCGATGACCAGCAGGACGTGCTCACCGCACTGCGCCTGGCGTTGGAGAAGGAGGGCATCGAAGTGGTCACCGCCAAGTCTCCCTCCGGGGCGCTGGCCACGGCGGCGACAGAGCCCTTCGATACGGTGCTCATGGATTTGAACTACACGCGCGACACGACATCCGGGGCCGAAGGCTTGGAGCTTCTGGCCAAGTTGCGCCAGAGCGATTCCACGCTTCCTGTCATCGTCATGACCGCATGGGCGACGGTGGGCGTTGCCGTAGAGGCTATGCGCGCTGGCGCGCGTGATTTTATCGAGAAGCCTTGGGACAATCAGCGCCTATTGTCCGTAGTGCGCAATCAGTTGGATTTGGGCCGTGCGTTACGTAACGGCCGGCGTCTGGAAGCCGAGAACGCATTGCTGCGCGGCACGGGAAAATCATCCGTCGTGGCCGAGTCGCGGGAGATGCAAGGCGTGCTGGCTCTTGCGCGGCGCGTGGCGCCTGCGGACGCTCCTATTCTTATCACCGGCGAAAACGGCACAGGTAAAAGTCTGCTTGCCCGGCTCATCCATCAGGAGTCGGCTCGCCGTGAAAAGTCGCTCATCGAAGTCAACGTCGGCGGCTTGCCGGACGGAGTGTTCGAAAGCGAAATGTTTGGCCACATGCGCGGCGCATTTACGGATGCGCGCGAGGAACGCGTGGGCCGCTTCGAGTTGGCGGATGGCGGAACGCTGTTTCTCGATGAAATCGGCAATCTGCCGGCGGAGCAGCAGGCCAAGTTGTTACGCGTTCTGGAAAGCGGTGAATTCGAGCCCGTGGGCTCCTCACGCACGCGTAAGGTAAACGTGCGACTCATTGCCGCCACCAACGCCGATCCGCGTCGATTGATTGAGGCGGGCCGCTTTCGCCAGGATCTGCTGTTCCGAATCAACACCGTTGAGATTTGCGTGCCGGCCTTACGTGCGCGGCGCGCTGACATTGCGCCGCTAGCTATCGCTTCGCTTAGCGCAGCGGCCCACCGCCATGGTAGGAAACTGAAAGGGTTTGCGCCTGACGCAATGCAGGCTTTGCAAGGATATGTCTGGCCAGGCAACGTCCGGGAACTACGCAATGTAGTGGAACGCGCCGTCTTACTTGCCACCGGTGAGTGGATCGAAGTCGCCGATCTGAGATTGGAGGCGTTGTCGACTACGCCGCCCAGCTTGGAAGAGATGAGCCTGGAGGATGCAGAGCGCGCGTTGATTCGCTCTGCACTGAAGCGCTTTCAAGGCAGCGCGTCCGCAGCTGCAGAAGCATTGGGCCTGTCACGCAGCGCGATCTACCGTCGCATGGAGAAGCTCGGAATCCGCATGGATGGCTAAGTCGGCTCCTGCTCCGCAAGCGAAGCGCAGGTTCGAGCGAAGGATCGCCGCGCTGGCGTTTGCTTTGGCATTGCTGGCCCTGATTCTGGGCGCGTCGCTGTTGTGGTTTTTGCCGCTCAACCCGATCGTGCGTGTCGTTCTCGCCTTGGCCTTGTTGATCGTGCTGGGTGCTTTAGTGGCGAGTTTGCTCAAGTCAGTGGTCAATCCGCTGCGCGGACTCACCAATGTCGTCGAAGCCTATCGCGGCGGCGACTACACGCTGCGCAGCAGCCGTGAAGTTGTGGGCGATGCGCTGGGAGATCTGGTGCATGAGATCAACAGTTTGGGCAACACGTTGCACGAACAACGCCTGCGGGCCATGGAAGCTACAGCTCTGCTCGACAAGTTGATCGGCGCCATCGACATCGCGGTGATGGCTTTCGACGCGGACGAGCAGTTGCGCCTTCTCAATCCCACCGCTGCGCAACTATTGGGTCTGTCGCAGGCCGATGCCATCGGCAAAAGCGCTGTCGACCTTGCTATCCAGGATTTCCTCGCAGAAGAGGCGAACACGCGGATTGTCACTGCGATCGCCGGCCGAACGGGACGCTGGCAAATCACTCACGGCACTTTCCGCGAGGGCGGTGTTGCCCAGCATCTTTTGATTGTTTCGGACGTCCGTCAGGCCTTGCGCGAGGAGGAGCGCAGCGCCTGGCAGCGGCTGATCCGGGTCATCAGCCATGAAGTCAACAATTCATTGGCGCCGATCAAGTCGTTGGCGGGAACCGTGAAGGAAATGCTGGATGAATGGCTGCCGCCGGGCCGGAGGCGCGAGGATGTCTTACCCGCGCTGCAGGTCATCGCAGATCGCACGAACGCCTTGCAGCGGTTTCTCGCCCAGCACAGCAGGCTAGCGCGGCTCCC
>Ga0065707_10081947_pt1 | contig 28071 bp, 25 predicted proteins | sample SwiRhicommuniRL3_FD_59094 | JGI IMG/M metagenome (GOLD analysis project Ga0065707, IMG submission 59094) | Switchgrass rhizosphere bacterial communities from Rose Lake, Michigan, USA - RL3 v2 (version 2) | ecosystem: Host-associated > Plants > Roots > Rhizosphere > Soil | place: East Lansing...
CACCAAGCCCGTCCCCGCCACGAAGGTGTGGCAAGAACATCCAGATCGGCTGACCGTTGATGTGATGACGTTCCATGCCGGTGCGAAGCGCATGACCGTTTCACCTAAAGGGCTGAAGGCACTAAACGCGTGGCGACCACCCAACCCTCGGCCAGCACCCATTGATTGGAGGCGGCGTGTCATCCCGTTCGTGAATCACATCCGCTGGCTGTGGAGACTGAATGCCAGTACGTTTCTGGACTGGCTGGCTCATATCGAACAGCGCCCCGGCGACCTTCCTCATTTCGGGTGGATTCACATCGCGCCTGCCCACGGGCTGGGTCGCAACTGGATTAGCAGTGTGCTTGCCCGGCTCTGGCGGGGTCATGTAGCCGCCTCTCTCGACCTCGTCGACATCTTCGAAAAGGGCTTCAACGATCGTCTTTCGGAGTGCCTGCTCGCGATCGTCGACGAGATCAACGAAGGCGGCAACGCTAAGTATCGACATGCCGACACGCTACGCCAGATGGTCACTCAGGAGTTTCGCGAGATCAATCCGAAGTACGGGAAACGTCGGGTCGAATATAACGCGACCCGTTGGCTGTTCTTCTCGAACCGGACCGGCGCCATTCCCCTCGATGAGCACGATCGGCGGTTTTGGGTGGTCGGATGCGACGGGCAACCCCGCCATCCCACATACTACACGCGCCTCTATAAGCTGCTGGACGATCCGGACTTCATTGCCTCCGTCCGTGAGTATCTTCGTCGGCGCAACATCTCGAAGTTTAATCCCGGTCAGCGCCCGCCCATGACCTCTGCGAAAGAAGCCCTCATCGAGCTGACTAGTTCCGAGGAGTATATCATGTGCAAAGCCCTCGTCAGTAACTGGCCAGTCGATATTATTACGGGGCAGGAATTGAATAGCTGGCTGCCGACGCCCGTTACCCAAACTAGCACCCGTCACGCGATGGATAGAGCAACAATCCGCAAGCTGCGTAAGGTTCGTCTCGGCAAGACAGTGGAGACCGTCTACGTTCTTCGCAATCACCCTAAATGGAAGGAAAAGCCTTCGAATGTCGTCAGAGCCGAGGTAGATCGGGTGAGCTCGGCCGACAAAGCCAAGATATTCGGCGATGCCCTACCGTGACGGGACGCCGCCGTTGTGTTCTCGTGTTCTCGCTGTTCCGGCATTTAAAAAACGCAAACAAAAAGGCCATCGGAGTCTGAACTTCTCACTTCTCAGGAACAACGGGAACACGGGAACATCACAGCGTTGGCCGCACCGTAATCACCACAGGAGACGCGGATGAGCGCATATCTCTCCGGCTTGAATAGATGTGTATCGGACGAGGAGAGCCGCCTCGTTGAAAAAAAGCGGGCGGAGTCTCAAGCTATGCGGGAGCGCCTTACACCGCTCGAAGACCGCCTGTCCCGCCTTCTCGGAACCATAACGATCGAGATTCAACGGGAGGGACTCTCCCTCGCTTCTCTTCAGAGTTCGCTACGCGGGCGTTGCCGGGGAAGTTGTCATCCGGGAGAGTTGGGTATGGCGCTACGGCGACTCGGCTTTGAACGCCGACGTTGCTGGAAGAAGGGAGCGGGGTTTTCTGCGCTTTGGCACCGCACGGTGTAACGCTGTGGATCAGTCTCAGTGTCACACCTTTATGGCTTGATAAAACGTGCCCTCGCGCTATGCGCGTGAGTTCGGCGATAACACTCGGATCACCATACTTTGCGGAGTACATCAACGAGCAGAAATTGCGTCTTGGGCGTGTCCGCAACGATTGGTTGCGCGTTAGTCGACCATCAGAGTTATCCACCGTTTTTTGCAAAGGGACCAAACTCTTGGGTCAAATTGTAATTTATGATATTATTATCCAAGCAAAAGGAGCTGATCCGATCATATGACCGCTGAAACAAAGCGTGATCAGATGGTTTGCCGTATGCCTTGGCCAAGTTTTGGATTTGCGCTGGAACCCATTGAGTTCGAACACACATCATTTTCTCGTAATCGCCGCTCATCTAAAGTCAACGAGAGCCCACAAGTATATGCGTGGGGCGATCTTACCGCACGTTTTCGAACGATCATCGCACGTCAACGGGAAGATCGAACTTTTTTCTTTCGGCACGGGGCAACAAAATATAATGAACGAAACCTCGTTAGCGGCCAACATAACACTGCCCTTTCCTCCCGAGGCCGGATGCAAGCCGAGAAACTCGGGGCTTCTTTGCCAATTCAGATCGACTTAATTGTTTGCAGTAGCCTGCGTCGTTCGGTCGAGACAATGATCCTTAGCGTACCAAGAGGTCGTCAGATTGGAGTGCCAGTTCGGGTTGATCCCCGTCTGGACGAGGTTCATCTGGGGCACCTCCAGGGCCGTCGCCGCAAACATCTGGCGCATTTCGAAGATGGAGATCTGGATTTCGCTCCTCAGGGTGGCGAAAGCTATCGTCAGGCTGCGCAACGAGTTCTCTCTGTCATAGTCGATATTTTCGATGCCTTGGCGTTGTCCGGCACGTCACCTCGCCATGCTGTCGTGTTTTGCCATGCCGGTGTCTTGCGTATTATCGCAACTCTCGTTGCTGGGCAGCAAAACCCACGAGATGTTTTTCGGACCGGATTTGCAAATGCCGAATGCCTTATCATGTCTGCTCGGCAGATAGGCTTGCCTGCCTATTGGAAAGAGGAGCACGATGCCGGTCATGTCGTCGAACGACATTCTCTCTAGAATCGCTGAAGCATGTAATCGTTACGACATCGACGTGCTGGAACGGCATGGGGCGATTAGAGCTGCACACGAGCACTCACTGGAATGCATAGAAAGAGTGCGCTCACAAATCATTAAGCAACCACCCAGTCCGCAATGCAACATAGATATGCTGGCGATTGCGGGATCGATAGCGCGCCTCGAAGCTTCTTCTAATTCGGATCTTGATTTGATCATCACAACTACTCTTTGCGAGGATGGGGCGGCTGATAGCGGCACGGCCATAGCTTGGCGCAACGAGTTATGTGCCACCTTAGATATGGATGCCCCCAATAAGAAGGGGGTGTTCTCCAAGCCTGTTTGCCGGTCGCATATCGAGAAAATTGCGGGCGAAGCAGGCGAGCATTATGACACAGTTGCCAAGCGCGCACTTCTAGTCCTGGAGTCTCAATGGGTTTACAACGAAACTAACTATACATCATTACTGCACGGTATTATTGAAGCATATTCCCAGGATGTTCGCGCAGATCACGCGAAGAATTTTGTTTTTTTGCTCAATGATATGACCAGATATTTTCGAGCACTGTGCGTCAATTACCAATTTACCAAATCTGCAACCGAATACGGCAAATGGCCCATTCGCAATATTAAGCTTCGCCATAGTCGTGTCTTAATGTATTTCAGTATGGTTGCAGCGATAGGCTCATTGAGTGACGAGCAATCTGCAGAGAAGGTAGAGGCGCTTAGCCAGCTCATTCGCGCACAACCGCTTAAGCGACTTTATGTTGCCTATGCCCTTGCAGGTGATGGTGGCTTCGATGCCTTCGCGATTTGCTACGACCGTTTTCTCAGTTCACTTGCTATGCGCTCGGTTCGTGCAGAACTCGAAGGACTGGAATATGAAAAGCGTTATGATTCCACTCATTTTGCTGAACTCAAGGATAATTCCGACCAGCTCTCAAAGGAACTGCTGCGCTTCTACGAGACCAGGCGTAATCAATGGGATCCTCGCTTCTTCGAATACATGATTATATGATGTGGGCCGTCCTAGCTTTGGACGTGGTATGTGAACAGATCGGTTTGCGGCAGCTGCTTCAGGGGGAAGCGAGCCGTTTCGCTCCCCATATTAGTGTCTTACCACGCTGTCTCGTTAATGAGGAGCAACTTCAGACATTGCGCGCAGTCCATCTAAGATATCCGATGCCCTTCCGGGCAGAGCTGCGGGGACCGAAATCAATCGACGAGTTGCTGCTGTGGTACGAGTGTGAGAACGACTGTGCAGGTTATGGGGCTCTTACCGCGCTGCATCAGCAAGCTCTGAGACAAACCGCTCAATCTGGTATCGCGCCGGACAAGCGGTATAGCGGCGCGGAGTTCAGGCCCCACCTCACTTTGCGGTCGGGGATGCAAGGGCCTGTGGAACCTAGCCTACCATCCACAATTTGGATCAAGCCTTGCGGAATCGTCATATACACTTTCGAAGATGGGACCGATGCAGAGGTCATACGCCAGATCCCTACCTGCACTTCCTTGGATATCAAGTGATCGCACGTGACATTTAGCGAGAGCCTATAGCCTGCTCCTAATCCGTCGCTTCACTTCAATCCATCTTTGATGTCGTCGACCAACGAAATATCCTGCCGCGACGCCACTGATTGCCAACAATCCCCATACCCACCAACTCGCGTCTTGCATCGCGCATCTCCTCAATAGGACATATATGTCCTGGATTGTCTGATGGCAATGTCCACTGCATTTGTCTATGCGTTGGGCTAAGATAACGGGTGCGAATATCAGACGGCTTCGGCTTGAGCGAGGGCTGACGCAGGAAGACCTAGCGGGCGAGGCCGGCATCGCCATGCGTCACGTCGGGCGGATAGAGCGCGGCGAGAGCAGTCCGACGGTTGACCTGTTGGGCAAGTTGGCCGCCGTTCTCGGCGTACATCCGCAAGCTCTTTTGGAGGATACGGCCGATCAATAATGATCACTCGTTGGATCAATAGGAACGAACGCAACGCCACATTAGCGGAGATCGACTTTCCGCTTAGCACCACGGCTTCCGTCGCCCCGTCCAAGTCCGCGCGAGGCCTTCGGCGACCAGCTCATCGCCCAGCGACAAGCCGTCACGCATCACAATCCTCCGTTCCCGGCCATATCGGTCCCGGTCCCTGCCGCCACCTGTATGACAGAAGGTGAAGCGAACCACTGAGGGTCGGGACGTAGAATGCTTAGGGGCCGATAGAGACGTGATTGCGTCTCTATTGTTCATTCCCGCTCGAAAGATAAAAATTATCGATTAAAAAATTATTTAAAGACCAGCAAGGAAGATAAAGAATTGCGCGGCTGAACGCTATCTACGCTTGATCCCCTCAATCAATTGATTTGCCTCGAAGCTGAGTTGACTGCTCTCCAACGTTTCAATCAGACGATTTGGAAAATTAGCTTCGTACCAACCTTTCTTTTGACCACGGTGTGCCGAATACCCTTCATCCGACAACATCCCCCAATGTTCCCAGAAGTACTTCTCTCCACCCACTCGAAGTGTAAAATCCGGTAGAAAGAAACTACCGTCTTCAGCATAGAGTGGTTCTTCATACGTGAATGGAATGCCCGATTGATGGAGTAAGTTTGCGATTATCACCTCGGATTTTGACCGCACCATGTCACCGCTGAGCGCTTCATGGATCTTGCCGCTTTCATACCAGTCGCTTCTAGTCAACAGCCGCTCATCAACAGTCCTGAAATGGCCGAAAAGCGATGATGAAACTAGTACACTCTGAGCGTTTTCTTTGCGCCGCGCGTCCAACAATGGTGAGAGATTGCCTTGGACGTACAACCTGCAATGGCCTTGGGCGCGTGTCAGTGCCGTGTAGAGAAGTTCTCCACTCAGCGGCCTTCGAGACGCAGGGAGGACGACGAAGGTCTGCTCGAACTCGCTGCCTTGAGACTTGTGGATAGAAATTGCGTAAGCGAGTTCGAGATTGTTCTCGACGCTCTCGAACGTGAACTTTCCTTTTGTCGCGGTTGGGATGTCGCGGCCGTAATTTACGCAGATCTTCTCTTTTCGTGCAAATTTGACCTGAAACCGCTTCAAGCGCCTCTTGCTATAGCCTGCGAAAACCTTCTTAAGATCCGCCCGGTCGAAATTGTGGGGTTCGACATACCCAATTTCTCCGTTGAACAGCTCAACTTGGCGGGCTTTTCCGATAGCGAAATCAAAAGCCCACAGTCCCCGCCGAGATGTTCTGTTCTGGATCTGGATGACCTTGTCGTTCAACGTGATACCGTCAACGGCACCAACCCGATCGATCAGATCATTTGTCAGAACAGATTGAAGCTCAATATTCAGCGCTTCGACCCCATGAAGTTCTCCTCGGTGTGGGGTCAGGACTTGCAAGCGCTCGGGGTTATTCTGCATAATCTCACTCCGCCACAATTTGTAAATCGGCGGGTCTGCCTCTTCCCGAGGCAAAACTGAGACTAGGTCTGCAACCAAGCTATCCACGAGATCATCGGCCGAGTTCCAATAAATAACATCCAAATCTTCGTCGATCTCGCCACCCTGGTGTACCTTCTGAAGGAACCGTTCTGCCTCGGGGGTGGTCTGTTCATTTTTTACGGCAGAATCGACCAGAAATAGCTCCGCCAGATCGAGGATGCCTTGACCTTTCCCGTCGAGCCTATTTTCCATCTGACGCATATTGGTCTCAAGCACCGCCAGATTATGCGTTTCAACTTCGCGCAGCCATTCGATGATATCCGAGAAGACGCGCCCCCTGCCGATCGGAGGAAGTTGATTGTGATCGCCAACGAGGATCAGACGCTTCACGTTTTGCCATTCGATTGACCGGAAGAATGTGGCGGCGAGCGCAAGATCAAGCATGGATGTTTCGTCGATGACGATCGTGCCTTCGAGATCAGAGCGTCTTCCGCCCCATCTCTTGAAAGTCAGGTTGTCATTGAGCCAGCCGTTTGAAGCCAAGAAGGAGTGGATCGTCGACACGTCGACACCAGCTATCTTGTAACGTTCGAATACGGCGCGTACGCGGTCCGTTGCCTTGCCGGTCGGCGTCATCACATGGACCGGCGCGCCAACTCCCTCGACTTGCCGGATGCCTTTGACTATTGCACGGATGATGGTTGTTTTTCCGGTGCCCGCACGACCGGAAACAACCGACAGAGGCAACCTAAATATTTGAGCGCATTGCTCTGCTTGGGCCGCCACCGCCTTCTGGTATTCCTCGCCACCTTTCTTTGAAAGGGTCGATTCATCATCGGAAACAGCTCGCAGCCAAAACCCATCCGGGAGTGGGCGGGACATAGCGATGGCGGGCCGGTCGAAAAGCTCTGTGAGCGCCTTTTCGACCCTACGCTCATCCTGAAACACCTGCTTCAGATAGAGGTAGAGGCGCTCGTCTTCATTTTTGAGCACCAAGGCTTTTTCGAGCGGGTCTCGGTCAACCTCAAAATATCGCAGGCTGAAATTATGCCGTTTCCATTCCGGCATCCGATCCATTCGGGCATTGATTTCCTTCAAAATGATGTCCGCCGGGCGGAATGTCTGATTAGGCTCGCGTCGTAATTGCTCTACGCACAGCGAACGAAGCCGGCGAGGATCATCGAGGAGCATGTCGCATAGTACATCACCGCCGAGTTCCGGTGAGGGAAAGACCCCGCGATCGATCGTACTCCACGGGATGACGTCTTCGGGCGCATCTCCGACAAAGAGTTCGCCTAGCAGATAGGGGTCTTCAACAATTTCCTTCAGGTCTTCAGGCAGGCCATGCGCGGTACGCTTCTGGCCAACAATGCTTTCAAGCTGATCGAGATACAGGTCGACGCGCACTGCAATCGTTTTAATGAACATACGCGCATCGTCTTCCAGCAACTGCCAGAAACGCGAGACACGTTTCGCCACGAGCCCAGTCAGTTCCAGTTCGGGGCAATCCTTACCGCTGTCGAGAGCATCAAAGAAAAGCTCGTAGGCTTTCTTCTCCTCCCTTCTGTCGCAATACCATTTGGCGTTGTGGATGCTGACTTCCGCATCGAGAAGATCCATCACCGTAAGCAGACCAGGGTATAAGCCGCGCCGCTGCCAAAGCTTGCCGATTTGCGCCTGCACCCATTTTTCGCGAAGGTCCCAATCTTCCTGCGCGTCTCCGATCTCTTTGAGCCGGCCAATGGTATCGAGCAGTTGTTCCAGCATCCCGATGGCCGTGTCATCGGTGAGGTGACGCGCACCATATTTACACGTGGAGGGATTTTCAGGTGTTATGAGAATCTTCTCGAGAATTTCGGGCTTGTCGCGATAGGCGTGGTAGGGAATGCGGAAACCTTCATCAGGGTAGTAGGATGTCACGTTGCGCGCCCAAACCATGCCCTGAGCGAAGCGCTTTTTGATATCGTCCGTGGCGTTCGGATAAAAAAGCGGTTTGCCGACCTGTTTTACTCGCGAGACCCCGACGATCACATATTTGGGGTCATTCTCGTCGGTGAACGGGTTGGAGTGGTTGGCGTAGTAGAAGATCAGGCTTTCGCCATCGTCCAGTTCTGCGAAAAATTCGTCCGCGCCTCTGCGTCGCTTATCGTTATCGAGCCGGCCGTCAGTATAAACCTCATCGCCATACATGGCTTCATACGGCCAGACGCAGACGGTCGACGGTGGGATGTCCCATTCCTCCCGATCAGCACCATCGTAGAAGAAGTCTGGAGGATTGGAATAGCCGCGGATAGCGTCGGGTCCGAAGGCATTGATGCTGTATATGCAGGGCGGCACGTCGTCACCCTTGAGCTTGCAGACCGCCTGGCCGGCGCAAGCCGTTTCCCTTGCCAAGTCCCGCTCCCGGTGAATCACGTCTCCAGGATAGGACTTTAGGCCCACGCAGTAGGTGTTGACTTCTGGCTTCGAGCAGATGCGCCCGTTCCATCCGTCGTCATGCCAGGCGATACGGGCAGTGAGATGCGTGGTCATGTGGCCGATGCCTCCTCATCTGGTTCAACAACGACCTCGGAGATCTGGAACTTCTTGAGCTCTTCGGAGTACGAGTTACGGTCGAAAATGAATAGCAGCTCTGAAGGCCGTACTTCTTTGCCGTTAATATAGATGCGCCCCTCTTCCTGATCGTAGGTGATCGAGGTTGATACATCCAAGATTTCGTTGAAGGACGCGAGTTCGAGACGTTGTTCGATGAGATCGAAACGGAGCTTTGTCAGGGTCAAGTCGATATTGAACTTGTTGAAGGCATGCCAGAGCAGGCTGATGACGCTTTCAAAAATCGACACAAATATCCGGATATCCGTTTGCGACGGCATGTCCTGGCTGTCGTGCTGTCCATGTCCGGCAATACCAGTGCGGTTGCGAATTTCCGCAAGCGCACCGACGATCCCTGAAAGGTTGCCGGCAATCCCCTCATTGTCGAAGCCGCAAGACGACAACGCCTGCTTGACCAGCTTAGGCAGCTTCAGATCATCATAAGGAATGCCGCGTTCAGAGAGGATGTGTTTGCAGATAATCTCAATGACGCATTTGCAGTAGTCGATTGTCTCCGGTTCGAGAGTCCCCAGCGCCGCTTCCGCCTTGTCGATCGTGGTCGCCAGCCGCGTCAGCCCGAAGACTTTCTGAAAATCGTGCGCATGTTCCAGAGGCGAAATGATCACACCGAGTCATCCTCGCCCTCCGCGCTGAAAAGCGCCTTCACCTCAAGCATGGCGGTACCGACTGACATTTCTGTCAATTTGAGCTTTTCGATCTTGGGACGCCATTCGTCGTCTGAGCGGATATATTGCAGAATGTGCGCGCCGTCCGGTTCGATGCCGACGGATTGCAAGTGCTCCATCGCGTAGTCGATCGTCGCGAGGGTTTCCCATTCCTCATTCTTCTTGAAACGGAAATGCTCGGCCACCCAGCGCGCCGATTCGTCATATCCATATCTGGCGATCCAGTCGTCCATCTCGCTCGCCGTCGGACCCGGCACGTGACCAAAGCCGAAGCGGCCGCGAGCCTCCAGCAGCCAGCTCTTTTGCTTGGCGATGGCGATGCCGCCAGAATACTTCATGGACGGGTTGTAGGGGCCGGCCGCTTTCTTCAGATAATCCATCTCGCCAACATGCTCGCCATTATGGCGACGCGCGAAGTAGACGGCCTTCTGTAGACGGAAATTGCCGATCGGCTCGCCGCCCACATCGAAGAACGCCTTGACGATTGCGCCCACCAACACGGCTTCCTTGAACCTGGTGTCCACATCGGAGGCAGCTACCGGGACCGCGCGTCCTGTCGCTTCCGATGTGCCCAGTGCACTGACACTTGTCGAACCTGATGGCTCACCCAAGTCATCGCTTGCAGTGTCCGGCGCGGTAAATACGATCGTAGCTTCTCTAAGCCCGGCAGGTTTTGCCATCGATCCGCCGCCGTCTGGGTCTGTTTCGGTCAAGGCATGGACCAGCGAGGCCATCAACTCGGCGGCAAGCCGCTCGTCATTGCGGACTTGCGTTTCTAGCTGGTCACACAGCGCCATGAGTTCATCGATCTTGGCCACAATGCGTTTTTGTTCGGCGAGCGGTGGAAGGGGAAGAGGAGACAAAGCGAAATAGTCTGCTGGAATTCGCTTTTGCCCCGCGGTTCCTGTCATTTTCGGTATACCCGCTTGTATGAAGCTTCCTGATTTTAGGAATGCCAACAGATAGCCAGGCTCTACAACAGGCACCAACTGCCGAAAAACATGCAACTCTGTTGTTCCTGCCCCAATCCCGCCCGGCAGTTGAGCGATTGCAGCAGACTTACCATTTTCGAAACAAGGGGTGATCTTGGCCAGCACGACATCGCCGTTGGCGACATGGGTGTAACCGCTCTTGATGTCGGCCCATCGCCGTTCTTCAAAGCTGTGCTGGAGGCCGTATTTAGCCTCGATTGCTGCCATTGGAACAAAGCCGACGACCGTATCATCTGGTGCATCATTTCGCGGTGAAATTAGGCCCAAGTCACCCAGCGTCGAAAGAACCCAGTTAGGCGGTAACTGGCCTTCCGGTTCGCCAACTGCCTTCCTTTCAAAATACTTCGGTTTCCGGATTTCACCTGACTTGATCGCTGCACTTACAGAGGATCTTGCGGATTCAATGAGCTCTGCTGCATGACCATCTTCCCGGCGTCGGTCCGAAAGCCTCCCCGATATCGCCAAATTCAGCACCAATTCCCTCAACTTGTGGACGCCATCAGGTCCGCGGACAAGCGATGAGAAGTGTTCAAGAAACATTTCCGTGTACATCAGGCAGCCGCCGATCTGGCGAGTGCTTCGGCCAGCGCGGCTTTCAACTTGTCCTGAGTTGTGGCGAGTTGCTCACGGTTTTCTTGCCACTGGGCGAGCAGTTCCGCCGGGTCCTTGTGGCCTTCTTCCCTACGGTGCGGATTGGCAATGTCGAGATTGTAGCCATTGGCCTTGATCTCTTCGGCGCCCACACGCCAGACGCGGTCATTCTCCTTGCGGCCCTTGCGCGCTTTCAGGTCGCCCCACCATGTCGTTTCACTCTCTTCGCCCCTGAATTCCTCGATACGCAAGGGTTTAGTCTTGGAATAGCTCTTGTAGCCTTCGGGGTAGGGATGTTCGTAGAACCAGACTTCCGAAGTCGGGTTCAGGACGTTACCTTTTCCGTCCTTGTGGCATTTCTCGAAGAACAGCAGGTTCGTCTTGATGCCCGTATAGGGGTTGAAGACGCCGTTCGGCAGGCGAACGATGGTGTGCAAGTTGCACTCCGTCATCAGCTTTTCCTTGATGCGCGTCTTGATGCCCTCGCCGAAGAGCGTGCCGTCCGGAAGGACGACGGCGGCGCGGCCTCCATCCTTCAAAAGCTCGATGATCAGCACTAGGAAAAGGTCCGCTGTCTCACGCGTTTGGAACGCCTGTGGCACGTTCCTTTCGATGCCGTCTTCCTCCATGCCGCCGAACGGTGGATTGGTGACGATGACATCAATTTTGCCCCGCCATTTGTGATCCTTCAGGGGCGTGGCTAGCGTATTGTCGTGAAGGATGTTGGTTGGCGCTTCGATGCCGTGCAGCATCATGTTGGTAACGCACAGCAAATGCGGCAGCGCCTTCTTCTCAACGCCTAACAGATTGTTCTGGACCGTCGCTCGGTCCTCGACCGTCTCGACATATCTCTCGATGCGGTGATCCATCACGTGCGCCAGGAATCCGCCCGTGCCGCACGCGGGGTCGAGCACCAGTTCGTTCAGCTGCGGATCGAGCATGTCGACCATGAATTGAGTGACGGCGCGCGGCGTGTAGAACTCGCCGGCATTGCCTGCGCTTTGCAGGTCCTTCAGGACTTGCTCGTAGACGTCACCAAAGGCATGCTTGTCGCCGGTGTTGTTAAAGTCGATCTCATTGATCTTGTTGACCACCTGCCGGATCAACGTGCCATTCTTCATGTAGTTGTAGGCATCTTCGAACGCAGCGCGCACTACGCGCGCGCGATCACGCTCCGGTCCTTCGAGCGATAGATTCTTCAGCTTGGGAAAGAGCTGATTGTTTATGAAGTCGAGCAGCGCATCGCCGGTGATGCCTTCGGCGTCGGTGGCCCAGGCAGACCAGCGCAGATGATCTGGGATCGGGGACTTGTAGTCATCGCTGAGGAGCATCAACGACTCTTCTTGGTCATCCAAGATCTTCAGGAAGAACATCCAGACCAGCTGCCCGATGCGCTGAGCATCGCCATCCACGCCCGCGTCCTTGCGCATGATATCCTGAATGGATTTGATCACTCCCGATACATTCGGCACGTCTTATGCTCCCTCGCGGTACAGTTCGGTCTGCAACCCTCTAACGGCAGCCTCATAAGCTGACCTGCCGCCAAAGACGCCCCTCACGATCTCGACCGGGGTGCCGATTTCATCGAATGGCTTAAGCTGTAGAACCTTGGCATTTTCCAGCGGGCCGAAATCTTCGTCCGCATATTTGTCGAGAAGCGCCTCCAGCACGACCCGCGCTTTGCCCTCGAATTTTGCAAAGTAGTTGCGTTTCTTGACCTGTTCTGCCCGCTCTTTGCGGGTCAGCGGCGGCTGGCCGTAGGCAACATGGCAGAGCAAGTCGAAAGCGCTGAAGGCATCGCCGTTTTTCACCTCGTCGCGCAGTCCATCCAGCGAGACGCCCAGCGACTCCAGCTCTTCGATGATCGCTTGCTTCTTCTCCACTTCACCCCAGCGCCGGAGAAATTCGTCCAGCGTTTTGTAGTCTTTTTGCAGCGTCTTTTTCGCGTAGGAGCGCAGTGATTCCGTGATGAGCTTGCCGTCTGGCCCGAGATATTGAACGCGCTTTGAGAGAACGCGGACTTCGACGCCATCGACGTAGAACTTCCGCGGTCGATCTTCGCCGCCGAACGGATCCCCTAGAACGCCGCCCTCAACTTCAGACTGTTCATTCTCACCAAACTTACCGACCGCTGTCGTCGTCGTATCATCAATCTCTTCAGGCGGCACAGGCGGGTCGTCGGCGCTTGGTTCATAGATCTGAACCGGATCGCCATCGAAATCAGGATCAGCGAACAACTCGGTTGCCCGCTTGAAATCCATGATGGTAAAATACTGCTTGCCATGCTCCTCATCGATCCGCGTGCCGCGCCCGATGATCTGCTTGAACTCGGTCATGGACTGAATTCGCTGATCCAGTACGATCAGCTTGCACGTCTTCGCATCCACACCCGTTGTCAGAAGCTTCGACGTTGTTGCGATGACCGGATAGCGCGCTTTCGGGTCGATAAAATTGTCGAGCTCCGCCTTACCGAGCGCATCGTCACCAGTGATCCGCATAACGTACCGGTGGTTTTCAGCCACAAGATCGGCATTCGCGTTGGCGAGCGCCTGGCGCATGCGTTCAGCGTGCTCAGTGTCCTCGCAGAACACGATGGTTTTATCGAAGCGGTTTGTGGCTTTCAGAAATTCAGTGATCTTCGAGGCGACCAATTTGGTGCGCTCATCAAGAACCAGCGTCCGGTCGAAATCCCTCTGGTTGTAAATGCGGTCGTCGACTTCGTTGCCATAGCGGTCGAGTGTTCCCGCTTCCGGTCGATAGCCGGTCAGGTCCTTGTCGAGGTCGTAACGGATGACCTTATATGGAGCCAGAAAGCCGTCTTCGATGCCCTGGCGAAGCGAGTAGGTGTAAACCGGTTCGCCGAAGTAATCGATGTTGGACACATCCTTCGTTTCTTTCGGCGTCGCCGTCATACCGATTTGTGTAGCGTTCGAGAAATACTCGAGGATTTCGCGCCAAGCGGAATCGGCCGCGGCGCTCCCGCGATGGCACTCGTCGATGATCACCAGATCGAAAAAATCACGCGAAAACTGCTTGTAGATGTTTGCCGCCTCGTCGGTGCCTGTCACCGCTTGATAAAGGGATAGATAGATCTCGTAAGACTTGTCAGCTTGGCGGTTGGCGATCTTGGTCATCGCACCGCCAAAAGGTTTGAAGTCGTTCGTTTTCGTCTGATCGACGAGGATATTACGGTCTGCGAGGAACAGAATCCGTTTCTTTGCACCCGCCTTCCAAAGCCGCCAGATGATCTGAAACGCTGTGTAGGTCTTGCCCGTCCCGGTCGCCATGACGAGCAACATCCGATCGCGACCTTTTGCGGTTTCCTCGATCACACGGTTAACGGCCAAGGTCTGATAGTAGCGCGGCGCCTTGCCGGTACCGTCATCGAAATAGTCTTGGTTGACGAGAGGGTCTTGGGCGGTCGCGATACCTTTCCAGGCCGCATAACGATGCCAAAGTACCTCAGGAGACGGCATTTCCTGGAGCGAGATTTCACGCTCGACGGAACCGTCCACTGCCGATCTGTCGTGCACGAGGATCCCTTTTCCGTTCGTGGAAAAGGCAAACGGCACGTCGATCATCTCGGCATATTCGAGTGCTTGCTGCATGCCCGCGCCGACCGAATGTGAAGCATCTTTGGCTTCAATGACAGCAATCGGGATGTTGGGTTTGTGATAGAGGATATAGTCCGCGCGCTTCTGCTTGCCGCGGGATGTCAGTTTACCGCGAACAACGATGCGCCCAGCCGTCAAACTCACTTCCTCACGGATTTGAGTATGTAGGTTCCAGCCTGCGGCAGTAAGGGCGGGCGTAATAAATTTGCTACAAGTGTCGCGCTCACTAAGCCCGTGCATCCCCGTCGCCCCCGACCCCTTCTGCCGTTTGTTCTTTGCTGTGCTTTTGCACGCAAAGGCGCTCATACTCTTCTACGGAAACGACCACCACCACACCGCGTCCGTGCTTCTCGATACACACCGGTTCCGCGCGGGCGGTATCGATCATCAAGCCAAAAGCGTTCTTGGCTTCCCTTGCGGACATGGTCTTCATAGTTGAATCCGTTACGCCCCGTTTGCGCCATTTAGCCTGAAATAGCTCTTTTTGCCAACATTCAAGCAGTGTCCGGAGCAGCTTGCTATGCCTAAGGACTTCGGATGGAGACGATGGCGTCGTCGTGGCAACGGTTGATAGCCTATAGCGGCTCCGACGATAGCCTTCGAATCATAGCGCTTGCCATTGTGAACAAGGAAATAAGATCGGGCCTCACGAAACCCATACCGAGCTAGAAACGCCGCTCGCCCGATCCTGTCATATTCGGCGATGGCCTGCTCGACGGTGTGAGCGCTCGTTAGATCACCAACTCCTGCCATACCCGCTCCCTGACAGGATCAACGTATAAAGTGCTAGCAACTTGAGCGCTCCGAATTTTCTCCAGAATTATACGGGACTTCAAGAACCGCCCCCACCCCGGTGAAATTTTGATCCCCCCCCTCCGGGTGGCCTCGGCCAGAAAAAGAATGCTTTATACGACCGACGGCGGGCGATAATAATTTCCAGGATGTCCGCCGCTATCGTTCTCCTCCACCAACCACTGAGGGGCCAAAGGAGGGGCCAAAAAACCATCTCACGCTAAAATACTGATTTTCCGATATGATTTATAGAAAATGGCGGACTCCCGTTCCGCCACGCAGTCCACTACTCTGCTCCGCCGCGCGGGTGTCCGCTCCAGAACTCCCGAGTTCCAGGGCGCACCGCGCGACCAAACCGTGTCAAAGCACCGGACAAGCCCCATGGATTTCGCCCGTTTACCCGAGACCGCTCGGTGTATGCAGGAGCAGCAGCTAGCTTCGACCGAACTTCCGCGCGGTTTTGCCGTACCGCATCTTGCGCGTACCCGGCTTGCCTTCGCTCGCGCGGCCACGCACCGGCGCGCGGTGCTGCTCCACCGGCAGGCCAAGCTCCTGCTGCTCCAGCGCGCGGATTTCGTCGCGCAGCCGCCCGGCTTCCTCGAATTCGAGGTCAGCGGCGGCGGCGCGCATCTTCTTTTCGAGATCCTCGATATAGGCGCGCAGATTGTGGCCGACCATGTGCGGCGCGTCCTCGATGCCGGTATCGACCGTCACCTGATCCTTGGACGCGATGTGGCTCATCACGTCGCTGATGTTGCGCTTGATCGTCGCCGGGGTGATGCCGTTGGCGTCGTTATAGGCCTGCTGCTTCTCGCGGCGGCGCGCGGTCTCCGCCATCGCGCGCTCCATCGATCCGGTGATGTGATCGGCATAGAGAATCACCCGGCCTTCGACATTGCGGGCGGCGCGGCCGATCGTCTGGATCAGTGAGGTCTCGGAGCGGAGGAAACCCTCCTTGTCCGCATCGAGGATGGCGACCAGCCCGCATTCGGGAATGTCGAGCCCTTCGCGCAGCAGGTTGATGCCGACCAGCACGTCATAGACGCCAAGCCGGAGATCGCGGATCAGCTCGATGCGCTCCAGCGTCTCGACATCGGAGTGCATGTAGCGGACCTTGAGGCCGGCTTCGTGCAGATATTCGGTCAGATCCTCGGCCATCCGCTTGGTGAGCGTGGTGACGAGGGTGCGATAGCCCTTGGCGGCAGTCGCCTTGCACTCCTGCACCAGATCGTCGACCTGCTCCTCGACCGGACGGATCTCGACCGGCGGATCGATCAGGCCGGTGGGACGGATCACCTGCTCGACGAACACGCCGCCGGTCTGCTCAAGTTCCCATCCGCCCGGCGTCGCCGAGACATAAGTGGTCTGCGGCCGCATCGCTTCCCATTCGTTGAAACGCAGCGGCCGGTTGTCGATCGCCGAGGGCAGGCGGAAGCCATATTCGGCCAGCGTGATCTTGCGGCGGTGGTCGCCGCGCGACATGCCGTTGATCTGGCCGATCGTCTGGTGGCTTTCGTCAACGAACAGCAGCGCATTGTCCGGCAGATATTCGAACAGGGTCGGCGGCGGCTCCCCCGGCAGGCGGCCAGTCAGGAAGCGGCTGTAATTCTCGATTCCCGCGCAGCTTCCCGTCGCCGCGATCATTTCGAGATCGAAATTGGTGCGCTGCTCCAGCCGCTGCCGTTCGAGCAGCTTGCCCTCGGCCTCAAGCTCTTTCAGGCGCTCGGTCAGTTCGTGCCGGATCGCTTCCGTTGCCTGTTTCAATGTCGGGCCAGGGGTCACATAGTGGCTGTTCGCATAGACGCGGACATATTCGAGATTGGCTGAGGTCTTGCCGGTCAGCGGATCGAACTCGGTGATCGCCTCGATCTCGTCGCCGAAGAAGGAGACGCGCCAGGCGCTGTCCTCATAGTGCGATGGGAAAATCTCCAGATTGTCGCCGCGCACCCGGAAATTGCCGCGCGCGAATGCCTGATCGTTGCGCTTGTACTGAAGCGCGACCAGCTTGCGGATGATCTCGCGCTGGTCGACCGACTGGCCCTTTTTGAGATCGAAGATCATCGCCGAATAGGTCTCGACCGATCCGATACCGTAAAGGCAGGACACCGAGGCGACGATCAGCACGTCGTCGCGCTCCAGCAGCGACCGGGTGGCCGAATGCCGCATCCGGTCGATCGCCTCGTTTATCGAGCTTTCCTTTTCGATATAGGTGTCGGTACGCGGCACATAGGCTTCGGGCTGGTAATAATCGTAATAGCTGACGAAGAACTCGACCGCGTTATCCGGAAAGAAGCTCTTGAACTCGCCGAAGAGCTGGGCGGCGAGGATCTTGTTGGGCGCGAGCACCAGCGCGGGCCGTTGCAGCGCCTCGACCACCTTGGCCATGGTGAAGGTCTTGCCTGATCCGGTGACACCGAGCAGCACCTGATCGCGCTCGCCTGCCCGCGCCTGCGCGACTAGCTCCTCGATAGCGGCCGGCTGATCGCCCGACGGCTGATAATCCGAGACGATCCGGAACGGCTTGCCACCCTCGGTCTTGGGCGGCCGCTCCGGACGATGCGGGACGAAAGTCTGGCCGAGATCCGGCTCTTCAAGCGTGGTGCGGATTTGAATTGCCATCGAGGCAATATGAGGGTTGGACGCGGTATGTTCCAGCGCTACTGTATGGCAGCAACGCGATTGGGAGAGGCAAATTGCTAAGTCATGTAAGCGTGGGATCAAACGACCTGCCCAAGGCAAAGGCATTTTACGAGGCGTTGTTCGGCCTCATCGGCCTGTCGAAGATGTACGATCATCCAAGCGGAGGTGCGATCTACGCAAAGGACGGCAAACCGCAATTTGCTGTGTTGGGTCCATTTGACGGCAAGCCGGCCACGGTGGGAAATGGCTCAATGGTTGCTTTCTATCTACCTGACGCGGCGGCGGTCGATGCATTTTATAACCAGGCGCTCGCGCTGGGCGGCATTTCCGAGGGCGAGCCCGGTGCACGCGGCGAAGGCGGTTTTTACGCTGCCTATTTCCGTGATCTCGATGGAAATAAGCTCAATGCCTATACCATGGTCGCGGCCTGAAATTACCGCTGTGATTAGAAAGTTTGTGAACACGCCCGGCCGCAACCGCGTGGGCCAACAGGGGAAGATGTCGATGCGTGGATTTTCGCTTGTCATGATGCCGGCCCTTGCGCTCGCCGGGTGCAATAGCTCGCCCACCGTCGAGGCAACCAATGCCTCCGGCGCGGAAGTGGCCAAGAAAGTCCAGGAATCGGGCGTCACCGACGAATTCATTTCGCCCGGTCAGTGGCAGATGGTGATGAAGGTCAATGAGATGACCATGCCGGGCCTGCCGCCGCAGGCCGCCGAGCGGATGAAGGGCATGATGGGCCAGGGCCACACTTTCACCGAATGCCTGACGCCCGAGGAGGTGAAGAAGCCCAAGGAGGACATGTTCTCCGGCGACGAGCAGGGCAAATGCAAATATGATCATTTCGCCATGGGCAAGGGCAAGATCGACATCACCATGACCTGCGGCGGCGAAATGCCGCGCACGATGCAGATGAACGGCACCTACTCGCCCGACGAATATCAGATGAAGGTCGCCTCGCAGGGCCAGGGAAAGTCCGGCCCGGGCGCGATGACGATGCAGATGGAGATGGCGGCCAAGCGCATCGGTGAATGCACAGCAGAGCAGCGCAAGGAAGAGAAGAAGGGTTGAAGGCTCGATCGTGCCGCCTGACTTCGATCTCCCAGCCTATCTCGCCCGCATTGGCCTGAAAGAAGTACCCGACGCCGATGCGGAGGGTCTGCTGACGCTGCAACGCGCACATCGGCTTTCCATTCCGTTCGAGAATCTCGACATCCCGCTCGGGCGTGGCATCAGCCTCGATCCCCAGCAGGTGTTCGACAAGCTCGTCCGGCGCAGGCGTGGCGGCTATTGCTTCGAGCAGAACGGCCTGTTCCTGTCCGCGCTGCACGCAATCGGTTTCGAGGCGCGGGCCCTGCTCGCGCGCGTCTGGCTATTCGCCACAGAGACACCGCCCAAGACCCATCAGGTGATCCTCGTCACCTTGAACGGCGAGGAGTGGATCGCCGATGCGGGTTTCGGGGGCAGCTACACGCCGCCAATGCGACTTGCCGAAGGCGAGGCTGAAAGCCCGGATGGAACCCGCTTCCGCTTGATCAGGGATGCACAGCATGGCTGGATGCTGGCCCGCTGGGGCGGGGAGGATTGGCAGCCGCAGTACAGCTTCACCACGGATCGGGTCTGGCCGGCCGATATCGCGATGTCGAACCATTTCGTATCCAACGAACCAGACAGCCGCTTCGTCACCAGCATGTTCGTCACCACGGTCCTTCCCCACGGCTTCGCGTCACTGATCAATCGGGACTATCACCGCACCAGCGCCAAGGGCGACGAGCGATCCGAGATCAGCTCGGCCAAGATGCTGCAGCTGCGGCTGAGCCTCGTCTTCGGTATCGATCTTACCGATCAGGAAATCGCGGCCCTCGGACAGTTTTGACCCTTTTGGCCATCCGACAAATCCAACATCTTCGAGATTGAGATGAAATCCTGCTCCTGCGAAGGCAGGAGCCCAGTATTGCGGTTTGATCTGGGCTCCTGCCTTCGCAGGAGCACGTCACGTTTCAACAAAAAACAGGTAGGTTCAGCCGAACAGCTCTTCGAAGAAATCCGTCATCGCCTTCCAGCTGCGGCGGTCGGCGTCGGGTTGATAGGCGAATTTGCCGGGTTCCATATTGACCTCCCGGTCCGTGAAGGCATGGCCGGTGTGGCCATAGGCGTGGATTTGCCAGTCTGCGCCGCTGACGGTCAGTTCGTTCGCGAGCGCGACCGTTGCCTCGGGCGGGCAAATCGGATCGCCCCAGCCGTGACACACCAGCACCTTGGCCTTGATGGGATCAGCATTCGCGTATGTCGGACGATCATAAACGCCATGGAAGCTGACGACGCCGAGAACATCGCCGCCGCTGCGCGCGAGATCGAGCGCGCATTTGCCGCCGAAGCAGAAACCGATGGCGCCGGTGCGGCTTGAGTCCACCTGCGGCAACGCCTTGAGGACCGCGAGCGACGCACGGAGCCGATCGCGCAGCAAAGCCCGGTCCGCATTCAGTTCGTTCATATATTTGGATATTTCCGGGGATTCCCGGGTCATTCGCTTGCCTTGCCCATAGACATCGATCGCGAAGCCAACATAGCCCAGGGCCGCGAGGTCTTCTGCCTTCTGATTGTCCGATTCCTTCTGACCAAGGATGTTGGGGATCACGAGCACGCCCGGCCGTGGGGTGTCCGATGCGGTGTCGAACGCTACCACCCCCTCGAAGGGTCCGCCGGGGCCATCATAGACTTTCGTGATCCGTTCGATCGCCACGCGTCATCCTTTCCAGTCCGATTTCGATCCGTTGCCAGCCGGAATTATCCCGTTAAGAGGGCGCAGCCACCCACCGGGAGTTTGCTTAGTGCCTACGCTTGTCCTGATTCGCCACGGCCAATCGGCCTGGAACCTCGAAAACCGCTTCACCGGCTGGTGGGATGTCGATCTCACCGCGCAGGGCGAGGCCGAGGCGAAGGCGGCCGGCGAACTGATGGCCGCGCGCGGCGTCGATTTCGACATGACCTTCACCAGTTTCCAGACCCGTGCGATCAAGACCCTCAACATCGCGCTGGAAGCAATGGGCCGGCTCTGGTTGCCGGTCGAGAAGGACTGGCGGCTCAACGAGCGTCACTATGGCGGACTGACTGGTCTCGATAAAGCCGAGACCGCAGCACGCCACGGCGACGAGCAAGTCAAGATCTGGCGGCGCAGCTTCGACACGCCGCCGCCGCCACTTGCGCCGGGCGGAGAATTCGATCTGACCGCCGATCGCCGCTATGCCGGCATCGCCATTCCCGAGACCGAGAGCCTCAAGGACACGATCGCCCGCGTGCTGCCTTATTGGGAAAGCCGGATCGCGCCCGAGCTCAAGGCCGGCAAGCGCGTGCTGATCTCAGCCCATGGCAATTCGCTGCGTGCGCTGGTCAAGCACCTGTCGAAAATCCCCGATGACGAGATCACCGGGCTGGAAATCCCGACCGGACAGCCGATCGTCTATGAGCTAGACGGCGACCTTACCGCGAAGGACCGCTATTATCTCGCGGAGCGGAGCTGAGCGCGGCCTGCGTACATCGCGCTGTCAGCGCGCGCGATCAAGGTTTCCGCATCGTCCTCGGCGCTGAGTTCGGCCAGCCCGATCGAAATGCTTAGCCGCATCCGTTTTCCGCCCATAACGAGCGGCTGATCGGCCACGGCCTCGATCAGTCGTTGTGCCTTGTCCCGCGCCGCTTCCGCATCGATATGCTCGAGCAGCAGCCCGAATTCGTCACCCCCGATCCGCGCGACGATATCGGTCGTCCGCACCATCGCCTGCAGGATGGTGGCGACGTGGATCAATGCTGCGTCGCCCGCGATATGGCCCTGGGTGTCGTTGATCTGCTTTAGCCCATCGAGATCGACGAACATCACCCAGGATGCGGGCGAACCATAGCGGCGGCCGTGGTGCACGACTCGCTCCACCTCGCGCACGAAACGACGGCGATTGGGCAGCGGCGTCAGCGTGTCGGAATCGACCAGCCGCTCAAGCTCCTCGATACGGTCCCGCATCTTCGCAAGTGCGGAACTAAGCAATTGATTTTCATCAAGTTGCTGATGCAGCAGCTCCCGCACGCGAGGGGTGAGCTCGGCGTCCGGAATGTGTGATAACGGCCCCTTTACAGCCTTTGTCAGCGGTGCAAGCTCACGCTCGTTCAATGCTCGGGCCCCATACTCAAAACCATCCCGCGGCGCACCTAACGTAGATTATTCCGCGAAAACCTCAAGTTTCGAAAGCGATGTTTCACCACGGCCCGTCGCGCAGGCGCGCCGTAAATCACAATCGCCTTTGCATTGCCATCCCCGACCCACCCGCATATGAGCATTTTTTGGCCAGCGGGGAGCGAAAATGACAGTGGCCGGCACGGCTCCGAAAATCGGAATCATCATGGGCAGCCGTTCCGACTGGGACACCATGCGCCATGCCGCCGAGATGCTCAAGGCGCTGGACGTTCCGCACGAATGCTGTGTCATTTCGGCACACCGTACGCCCGACCGGCTCTACGATTACGCCCGCAACGCGGTCTCGCGCGGGCTCGTGGCTATTATCGCCGGGGCCGGTGGCGCCGCCCATCTTCCCGGCATGACCGCTTCGATGACGCGGCTGCCGGTGTTCGGCGTGCCGGTGGAAAGCAAGGCCCTGAGCGGCATGGACAGCCTGCTCTCGATCGTCCAGATGCCTGCCGGCGTGCCGGTCGGCACGCTTGCGATCGGCAAGGCCGGCGCCACCAATGCCGCCCTGATCGCAGCTGCCGTTGCCGCGACCGTTGACCCGGCTCTCGCCGCGCGCATCGAGGCCTGGCGCGCCCAGCAAACCGCGTCCGTGCCGATGGAGCCGGAATGACGGTCGCGCCGCTTTCGACCATCGGCATCATCGGCGGGGGACAATTGGGGCGAATGCTGGCGGTCGCCGCTGCCCAGCTAGGCTATAACTGCCACATATACGCACCCGACGAGCGCTGCCCCGCCGCCGATGTCGCGGTCGCATGGACACGCGCCGCCTATGACGACATTGAAGCGCTCGCCCGCTTTGCGGAGCAGGTCGACGTCGTCACCTACGAATTCGAGAATATTCCGTTCGAGCCGGTGGCGGCCTTGTCGAAAATTCGCCCTGTGGCACCAAACCCAAGGGCGCTCCAGATCGCTCAGGATCGTGTGCTCGAAAAGAGTTTCGTCGACGAACTCGGTGCCCGGACCGCGCCCTGGGCAGAGGTCAACAGCCTGCCGGAGCTGGAACAGGCAATCGCCCGTGTCGGCGCCCCCGCGATCCTCAAGACCCGGCGCAACGGCTATGACGGCAGGGGACAGGCCCGCATCCATCATCCTGCCGATGCGGCGAGCGCTTGGGAGGCAATCGACGGCGAGCCGGCTATCCTCGAAGGGTTCGTCCAGTTCGAGCATGAATTCTCGATCATACTCGCGCGCGGCTCCAACGGCGGTACGGTGAGCTGGGACCCGCCCGAAAATGTGCATGCCAATGGCATACTCGACACATCCACCGTGCCGGCCCACGCCGATATCCTGGCGCAATATGAGGAGGCGCGCGCGCTCACGCTCCGCGTTGCAGAGGAACTTGGCTATGTCGGCGTGCTGACCTTTGAATTTTTCGCCGCCCAAGACGGGCCGGTGTTCAACGAGATGGCGCCGCGCGTGCACAACAGCGGGCATTGGACGATCGAAGGCGCCGTCACGTCACAGTTCGAAAACCATATCCGCGCGATCTGCGGCCTGCCGCTCGGCAGTACGGCGCTGACCGGCCGCAAGGTCGAGATGCGCAACCTGATTGGCGAGCAGGCCAATGACTGGGCGGCCATCCTCGCCGACCCCGACGCCCATCTGCACTTGTACGGCAAGCGCGTCCCGCGCCCCGGCCGCAAGATGGGGCATGTGACGCGGGTCACACCTTACATGCCGATCAATCCCGATCGGTAACAATTCTTCCGCGATCGGCGGCGTGGTCAATGTGCTTGCACGCTGTGACCGTTTGAACAGCGGGGCGGTTCCGGCTTATGGCGGAACGATGAACCGCCCCCTCTTGCTCGCTCCCGATGCTGACGCGATCGAGGCCTTGGCTCGCGCGGTTTTGGCGCGCCTCCCGGAGCCCTTCCGTCGGCATCTCGATACCGTGGTCCTGCGTGTCGAGGAGTTCGCCGAAGACGCCGTGCTGGAGGAGATGGGCATCGCGGACCCTCTCGCGCTGAGCGGCCTCTACACCGGCCGGCCGGTGGGCGAGAAATCCGTCGCGGATTCGGGCGCGCTGCCGGATATGATCCACCTCTATCGCCGTGCGCTGCTCGACGAATGGGTCGAGACCGGCGTCAGCCTCGACGCGCTGATCGCCCACGTCGTGATCCACGAGGTCGGTCATCATTTCGGCTTGAGCGACGATGACATGCACGCGATCGAGGCCGGCATCGGATGACACGGGCGCGGCTCGCCTTTCAGCAAGTTGCCTGCCTGCGCGGCGAGCGTCTCCTGTTCGAGGAGATGAGCTTCGCGCTCGAAGCCGGCGGCGGCGCGCTGGTCACCGGTCCGAACGGTAGCGGCAAGTCAAGCCTGCTCCGATTGGCCGCCGGCCTCCTTAAGCCGGCGGCCGGGAGCATCAGCCGCAGCGGCATCCTTGCCTATCTTGGCGAGCAGGCTGCGCTTGATGCCAGCCTGCCGCTGGCGCGCGCGCTCCGCTATTGGGCGGACATCGATCGAGCCTCCGCCCATGCGATCGAGGGGGTTTTGCAGTCGCTAGGCATCGCCGCGCTAGCCGAGGTGCCGGTGCGCATGCTTTCGACCGGACAGCGGCGGCGGGCCGGGCTGGCGCGGGTGATGCTGAGCGGCGCGACGATCTGGTTGCTCGACGAGCCCGGCAACGGCCTCGACGCGGAGACGCTGGACAGGCTCACCGGGATCATTGCCACGCATCGAAGCGCGGGCGGCATCGTGATCGCGGCCACCCACCAGCCAATTGCCATTCCCGATGCGCTTGCGGTGGAACTCGCGGCATGAGTGTGCTGGCAGCGATCGTGAGGCGGGATGTCGCCACCGCATACCGCAACGGCGCGCTTCTTCCACTCATCTTCTTCCTGCTGGTCGCGACGCTCTATCCCTTCGCGGTCGGGCCGGACGCCGCGTTACTCCGGCGCACGGGTGGCGGGCTGTTGTGGGTCGCCGCGCTGCTGGCGGCGCTGCTGCCGGTCGATCGGCTGATCGCGCCGGACGCGGAAACCGGCATGCTCGATCAATATGCGGTACGTGGTCTTTCGGACGAAGCCCTCGCCGCCGCCAAGATCGTCGCGCATTGGCTCAGCTTCGGCCCGCCGCTGATGCTTGCGGCCTTGCCGGCGGCGGCGCTGCTCCGCCTCGACGGCGCGATGGTCGCACGGATCGAGATCGGCCTCGCGATCGGTACGCCAGGCCTTGCCGCCCTGGCGCTTGCGACCGCCTCCCTGACCGCCGGATTGCGCGGCGCCGGCGCGCTTGCGGGGCTGCTGATGCTGCCGCTCGCGATCCCGTTGCTGATCTTCGCGGCGGGCAGCCTCGCCCCCAATGGCATGGGGGCGGTCAAGCTGCTCGCGGCGACATCGCTGCTCCTGACGGTCGGCGCTCCATTCGTGGCCGCTGCGGCGCTCAGGGCCATGCGGGATTGATCCGCCGAATCCCTTTCCTGTTTCCCAAATTTCTGCAATCCAGCGACTTAGTCAAAAGATTATAGCGCGCGATTCAGGGGGAACCGAGCGAGTGACGAGTAGCATTGCCCAGGTCGGCTCCGGCCACCTGTCGCACGGTCAAGACCAGCGGAGTTCCAGCCGCTATCGTGCCGACATCGATGGGCTGCGTGCGCTGGCGGTGCTGCCGATCGTCTTCTGCCATCTCGGATTGACAGGCTTTGAAGGCGGTTATGTCGGCGTCGACATCTTCTTCGTCATATCCGGCTATCTGATCGGCGGCATCGTCCTCAATCAGATTCATCGCGGAACCTATTCGGCGGCGGCTTTCTACATCCGCCGCTTTCGCCGTATCGTACCCGCGCTGGTGGCGATGCTCGTGGTGACGACAATCGCGATGTGCGTCATCGCTCTGCCCTATCCGCTCCGCGAATATGGCAACAGCCTGATTGCTTCGATGCTCTCGGTATCGAATTTCTATTTCTGGATGACGGCGGGCTACTTCGATGCGCCGGCGGCCAGCAAGCCCTTGCTCCACACTTGGTCTCTGGCGGTTGAGGAGCAATATTATCTGATCTTTCCGTTTCTGATGTGGCTGGTCGGGCAAAGGAGTCGGGGAACAATCCGGATTGCTCTCGGTCTGCTGGCGCTGACCTCCTTCGTGGCAAGCGTGCTCGGTGCGTTCGGTCTGTTCGAGCAATGGGATGCGACCTTCTACCTGTTGCCGACTCGCCTGTGGGAATTGTTGCTGGGCGTGCTGGCCGTCGAGACACGGCTCGCAATCCTGAATCGGCGCGGCATCCGTGAACTGGTCGGAGCAATCGGCATGCTGATGCTGCTCGCGCCCATCCCGTTGTACACCCCACAAACACCCTTTCCCGGTCTTGCCGCGCTGCCGCCCTGCCTGGGCACGGCAATGCTGCTTGTCACCGGCGCTCATGGCGAAACCGCCACCGGCAAGGGCCTTGCCTTCCCACCCTTGGTCTTCTTCGGCCTGATCTCCTATTCGCTCTATCTCTGGCATTGGCCCGTGATCGTCCTGATCCGGGAAGCGCTGCCGATCTCCACGCTCAGCCTGAAGCTTCAGATTGCGGCTCTCCTGATGTCGGTCGCGCTGGCCTGGGTTTCCTGGCGGGTAGTCGAACGCCCGTGGCGAGACCCGTCGATCAGCGGCCGGACGATCGTCATCGGCACTGCGGCGTCGGCTGCCGTGATCGTCGGCGCCGGCATCCTCCTGGTCGCAAGCAACGGCTGGCCGGGGCGCTATCCAGACCAGGTGGTGCGGATCGCGGGAATGCTTCACCCCTTGAAGGCTACGCCATCACAAAAGGGGCGTTGCTTCTTGAGTTCGGAATTCCCGACCTCTGACTATGACGCTGCCTTCTGCCTAAAGCGTGATCCAGCGAACCGTAACATCCTGCTGATGGGGGACAGCCATGCCGCGCATTTATGGTTCGGCCTGCATAACCGCCATCCGCGCCTCAATATCCTTCAATATACCGTGTCCGGCTGCAAGCCGCTGATCAGGCAATTGCCGGGCGCCGCGCCACGCTGCACCGGCATGATGCGCGCCCTGTATGATGATTATCTGGCAAAGAAGAAAATCGATTGGATCATCCTCGCCGCCAACTGGAGCAAGGCGGACGTGCCGGATCTCAAGGACAGTCTCGATTGGCTGCGCGAACACGGTATCCATGTCGTATTGGCGGGGCCGGTCGTCCGGTATCAGATGCCATTGCCGCAGCTTCTGGCATTGGCGACGCAACGTGCCAACCCAAAGCTGGTCGATGACCAACGCAACAAATCGACCAAGGATTTCGATCGAGCGATCGAGACGGTAGCGCGCGAACATGGCGCGATCTATTTCTCAACCTATCGGACACTGTGTCCCGCCGACCGGTGCAAGATCGTCGATCCCGCGGGCCTTCCCCTTGAATTCGACGCTGCCCATTTTACCGCGACTGGATCAATGCTGGTTGCGATCGGCTTTCCGATCGATAGGATTCCGCCACCGCAAGGGCGATGAAGTTGTCGCTTTCGATTTAAAGCAGGATCAACGTAACCGGCAGCGCGATCCCCGCGCCCAGCATCAGCAGGGATATGCGCCGCGTCGCCCGATTGTTCAGCGCGATGATGATGCCGAGAACGGACGACAGGATCAGCCCCACCGCCGCCAGCGCCACGAATGCCTTGAGCGCCAATGTGGACGGGCTTTTCTTCTTGGGCTTCTTCTTGCCTTCCACAGACTTTGCGGTCACCGGCTGCTTCGCCTGATCCTTTGCCTCGGTCTTCTCGGACTTGGGCCGAGCCTGATCGATATGCACGCTCGCCATCCACACGATCCAGCGCGGCGGCGGGCCGCCATAGCCGCTTTCCTGC
>Ga0065707_10081948_pt1 | contig 28037 bp, 23 predicted proteins | sample SwiRhicommuniRL3_FD_59094 | JGI IMG/M metagenome (GOLD analysis project Ga0065707, IMG submission 59094) | Switchgrass rhizosphere bacterial communities from Rose Lake, Michigan, USA - RL3 v2 (version 2) | ecosystem: Host-associated > Plants > Roots > Rhizosphere > Soil | place: East Lansing...
CCACCGCTGACGACAATTCGACAGCCGATGGCGGAGATCGGCAGGGAGACGGTCCGGCTATTATTGGAGATATTGCGGCAAAAGCAGGCAAGGCCGGAGTCGGTTACTTTACCTCATAAACTACTGATTAGAGGTTCCACCGTTGCGCCACGGAGATAGTAGAGATAGGGCACTGCGATGTTGCCTCGCCTCGCGACGCTTGGGACAAAATCGACATGAGGAGAGCATTTGGAAGGCGAGCCGTTTCTGCTGCAACTTGGTCCAGAATTAGGAACCGCAGTTGCTCGGTCCAGAATCAAAGAACCAGCATCGGCTCGCTAACTACTTGTTCTTCATCGAGTCGGCAAACTCGTCAGTCCAGGAATTAAGGAGCCCCGACAGCAGCTGCATTTGAATTGCCGCACTGCATCACTTCTTTGCGCATTGCACAAGACCACGACAGGTAGCCAAGCCCTGAAGCAATGACTATAGTACCGGCAGCTCAAACGGGGTGAACCAAGAACAAGCGCATGGCGACCTGCAGTGACAAGGACGCTTTTCGGGCATGAGGATCGCAAGGGCGGCTGCACCCATGTTCATGTCCAGCGAACGACTGTCACAGCTCTCAAAGCTGGTGCAGCAATCCTATCGCGCCTCGAACTTCCTGGAATTCGTGGCGCAGGCGCTCAACTTTCTGCGGTCGTGCGGCTTCCGCGCGGCGCGATACTACGAGTGCGCCCACAGTCTGGTGAATAAGGATGACGTCCTGATCCTCGCCTGTCAGCAGGGCCCCAACCAGCAGGTCCCGCTCGGGTATTCGATCGAGTACCGGCTGTCGACGCTCGGCCTCAACGCCGATCCGTACACGCTGGCGATCGGCTGCTCCCGGGATACCAACCATAAGTGGGTCGCGGACCTCGGGCTTGCCGAGGACAGCTGCTGGGTGGACATCCCGGTGCGCTCCAAAGATAGGATGATTGGGCTGCTCGCGGCGGACTGGTCGAGCGGTGACGGGCGATTGTCGGAGGAGGAGCTCGGGCTGTTGTCTTCGATCGGCAGCGTGGTCGCGAATGTCTGCGACGCCGTAAGCGTGAGCGATGAAACCCGGATCGAGGCGGCTTTCACCCAGGAGCTCAAGAAGGCGGATTTGGTCGAAGACGCGCTCAAGATGGCGGCGGGCGAGCTCGTCAACACCATGGGTTTTGGCGTGGTCTCCGTGTTCGAGCAATCGCTCGGTGGCACGCGCTTGCGCAAGATCCACGAGCGGGTGCACGCGAAGGTGGGCAAGGACATTGCCCCCTTTGACGAGGAGTACGAACCCGGGGCTCTCCTGACTGGCCTCGCATGGGAGAAACCGGAGTACCGCCACATCGTCGATTTCGAGGCCTTTCAGGCGCAGCGGCCGCACGACCTGAAATCCGCTGCGCTGGACCGTCACACCAGCCTGCTCGGCAGGATCGTCAGCATCCTGTACAGCAAGATCGAGAGTACCGAGGCGCGGTACATGATCCGTATGGTCAATTGCGTGGACTCCCCACTGCCCATCGTGGCGGCGCAACGCGCCGTCGTGGACCGCATTACGCAGACCATTGCCGTTCGCATCAACGATGTCGTATCCCGCCAGCGGCTCGAGCACGTGCTCGCCCTGGCGCGCGAAGCCTCGCGGCACATTACACGCCCGAAACGGGTTATCGACTACACCCGCCAGATTGCCCACTCGGAAGGCTTCGATGATCTCTTCGTGCTCGCCAAGCACAAGAATCAAGACATCGGCGCCGTGCTGTGCGAGTGGCCTTCGGGCTATCAGCTGAACGGTGACGCACTGCTCGACTGGTCCAGGCGCCCGCTGGCCGATCTGCTGCATGACGACGGTGCCATCCGTGTGCATTCCCGGCCGATCGCCCATTTGGCCCAGCCCGCAACGCATCCGGTGTTCTCCTGGCTCAAGGAGCAGGGCTATCAGTGTCTGCTGACCAAGCCCTTTCAGGCGGCGAGCATCGAGGGGGTGCTCGGCATCCCGAGCCGCGAATCCATCAAGCCCATTTCGCATCAGCATGGCCGCTCCTGCGTGGGGCAGCTCATCGATACCTATGCGTCGATCATTTGCAGCTGCATCGAAGGGTTCGATTCGCACGTCACGGCGGAAGGCTCGCGAAAATTCATGGGACGCATCGGCCACGAAGTGCGCCGTCCCGCTCTGAGTTCGACGCAGGCCGCCATTTCGGGACTGGCCAAAGCCAAGAAGGCGCTGCTCGCGCTGCCTAGCGCGGGCGAAGCGGAGATTCAGGGGATCATCACCGGAATTGATTCCGCCGTGCTCTCCGTGAATGAGAAGAGCAAGGAAGTCGACCGGATGATGAATTTCGCCAAGCTCGCCGCGCTGCAGGAAGTGGGCAGCGTGCCGTTCAACTTCAGCAAGGTGAATCTCGGCGCACTGCTGCGCACCACCATCGATTCCCTCGCTCAGCAGGGCGAACTGTCGATCAAGGACAAGGACGGACGGCTGCGCCACTGCACCGTGACGACGAACGAAGCGCTGGACGAGCTGGGCGATGTCAATGCCGACCCCTTCTATCTCGATGTGATCTTTTCGAACTTGCTGCGTAACGCCGCGAAGTACTCCCTGCCGCGTCATGCCGGCAAGCCCATGCAGATTCGGATTCTGGCGCAGCCGCAGCCCGCCATGGCGATCGTCCAGATCGAGAACTGGGGCGTGGGCATCGACCAGAACGAGTTCGAAACCATTTTCCGCAGCCACGTGCGCGGCAAATCGCACGACAAGCGCAAGGCAATCAGCGGCCTCGGGCTCGGGCTGTATGTCTCACGGCTGCTGGTGCACGCCCATGGCGGAACCATTTTCTGCCGGCGCAGCACCCCGACGCTCGACGATCCTGAGCGACGCAAGATCTACGAAGGCTTTGAGACCGTCTTTGAGGTACGCCTACCGCGCGCGGGCCCGGTGGGCGTGAAGGACATCGATCTGGGAGGGCAGAAAACATGACCGCAGAGAAGATTCTGATTGTTGAGGACGATATCGCAGATGTGGGAGGCACCATCGACCTGCTCGAGATCGAGGGAATTCAGGCGGACGTCGTGGCTTCCGTGCGCGACGCCGAAGAATCCCTGCGCAAGCGCTGCTACCAGGTGCTGCTCGTGGACTGGACGCTACCCGTGATCGAGGATGGCCCGGCGGACACGGACGGGGGCGGCAAGCTGATCCAGTCCCTCGAGGCCGGGCGGCTGGGCAATCTCAACACTGACATTCCGATCTTCGTGCTCACCAAGCAGACGGACCAGTTCGATAGTCAGCGCCGCAGCCAGACGCGCGCTATCCCGGTGCTCTCGAAGCTCGATGCGCTCACGATCGTCGCACGCGTCGTCGGGGCGCTCGCCAAACCCAAGGCGGCGGCCTGATGGCCCAGAACATCTTTATCGCTTTCGGGCACGAGCCTGCCGCCCACCTGGAGCTGGCGCGCTTCCTGCAGCAGCTCGGTCACAGGCCCGTGCTGCTGGCCGAATCCGACGACCTGGGTCTCACGATCATCGAGAAGTTCGAGCATTACGCGAAGCAGTGCCAGTTCGCGTTCGCGATCTTTTCCCCGGACGACAAGCAGGCGTCGGAGCTCTCGGGCAACGATCGCTGGCGCGCCCGGCAGAATGTGGTGCTCGAGCTCGGTTGGTTCATGGCCCAGCTTGGCCGACGGCGCGTGGTAATCCTGCACAAGGGACAGGTAGACATCCCCTCAGACCTGCTCGGCGTGCTGCATCTGCCGTTTCAGAAGTCTGTTTTCGAGGTGAGTGAGAAAATCCGGCAGCGGTTGAGCAACGTTTAGCGGTGAGCAAGGGGGCTTGCGGTGTCTAAGCCTCTCGAACGAACCTACAGTCGCCTGCCGCCGTTCGGGTAATTCCTCAGCATTCTGCGCCCGGTGACCGCAAGCTCCCGTTACTGGTGAAGATATCCCCTGACTTATCGACAGCTGCGTTGCGAACTGTCGCAACTTTGCTCAAGACGTTGCCGTTGGATGGAGTAGTCGCAACCAATACAACCGTGAGCCGCGATGGCGCTCTGCCCTAGAGCAGAGCGCAGACGGGCGGATTGAGCGGGATGCCTTTGCGGCCAATCGCCATAAATGTCGTCAAGGAGTTAAGGGCGTATTTGGGGCCCAACTTCCCAATTATCGGCGTGGGTGGAATCGATTCCCCAGAAGCTGCTCTAGCAATGTGCGAGGCGGGCGCCGATTTGGTGCAGCTTTATACGGGCCTGGTGTACCGTGGACCTGCTCTGATTACGCAATGTGTCCGAGCGCTGCATTGACTTTATGTATCCATACGGATACGTTCGAGATGCGAAGGCCAAGGCGCGGATCATCTCAAGGCTCGATCTGGCCAAGCTCGGCAACTTCGGTGATTGCAAGCCGGCCGGTGAAGGCATTAGCGAGATGCGGATCGATTTCGGCCCGGGTTATCGGGTGTATTTGTTCCGCCGTGAACTCCAGCTCTATGTAGTGCTGGGTGGTGGTGACAAATCTACTCAAGACCGGGATATCAAACGCGCCAAGCAACTGGTGCAACAACTGAAGGAGTCAAAACATGGCAAAGCCAAAAATTAAACTAGCGCCGTTCGATGCGTCTGAACACCTCGACAGCGAGGCGGTGATCGAGGAGTACCTTCAGGCAGCGCTCGAAGATCCCAATCCCCAGCTGTTTCTAATGGCAATCTCTAACGTGGTCAAGGCCCGCGGCATGGCGAAAGTCGCTAAAGATGCGGGGTTGGGGCGGGAAAGCCTCTACAAAGCGCTCGCTCCGGGCGCGAAACCCCGCTATGAGACGGTGCGCAAACTGATTGACTCGCTCGGCTTGCACCTGACGGTGAAAGCCGCATGACGCTCAATGCAGGCTGCGGGACTTAGGCTTGCATAATTATCCTGTAGACTATAGCCTTCACAGTCAAGTCGATCAAGCATACGAGGCATCATTCCAGTCATGTTCATGAAGGAGCACACCGCAGAGAAGTAGCTACTCCAAAGGAGCTACTTCATGAAACGTTCGATCCGCCGCAACCACACTCTGCGTGTGCGTACGCGCCTGCTGAGACTTCACTACGAGGTCTATCCGCGCTGCCTCGTTGACTGGGATGATTGCCCGGTACCCCTTTACAAGATTATCAAGCACGCTCCCTGCTGGCTTGGCTGCGAGCCCAAGTGGTGGCAGAAGGCATATAACCTCCAGCCTTCCCGCATCCGACAAAACCGGCTTTTGCATGCCGTCGTTCGCGGGAGCAATCCTGATGCCATTCCACGTTGGCCCGACTATCGAAAACCGCACAACTATTATTGGTGAGCTGAAGCACGATGTATCAATCAATCTCTTGCGGATACTCAAATCCAGGCGTAGCATCCCCGCCATGATTTTTTCAGCGCTCAAATCCTTGAATACATGGCAACCGAGCGGGCATAGGCCCGATCGCGGTTGCACGCGGCTGCCTGCCGCCATGTATTCGATCGAAGGACTCTCAGGCTAATTCCGCGCTGCCCCCGGTGTAGCGCCGGGGGAACCAGACCAGAGGCAAAATCCGCCTCCCCTCCTTCCCCGAAATCAAATCACCGGATGTTGTTTAACAATTCGGGGTTCAGATTGCGCACGTTCGCCGTTGTGCTTTTTCGGCGACGGGGAACGTGCGCCTGTGCGGGACTGGTGTTAACGGCAGCATTGCAGTCTTCCAAACTGACGGCGCGAGTTCGAATCTCGCGTCCCGCACCATTCTTTTGTCTTGTTTTTGCGGTCAGTCCCACTTGGCGTGGGAGCTCGGCTGTTAACCGAAACGTGGAAGGTTCGAATCCTTCGACCGCAGCCAATTTAAGGCTTCACACCCGATGGTGAGGAGGGACTGTCGATCTTTCCTGCGCCGGGTTTGACTCCCGGTGGAGCCGCCAATTACGCCGAGCACCTTGGAGGTAGACGAGTATTACAAACTTGTCGGATAGGGTTCGATTCCACTAGCACGGCACCATTTGATTTGGAGCACTAGACGGGTATGTAGACCGGACAGGCTGTAACCCTGTCATCCGCAAGGGTCCGCAAGGTTAGTTTCCTTGGCGCTCCACCAGTTTTACCTCTGTAAGAGTAGCCACATATTCGAACGTGAATGCAAAGTGGTCCGAGCAGGCTGCCTTTCAAGCAGTGCCTAGCGGGTTCGAGCCCCGCCAGCATCACCCATTTATGCGCCCTTGACGGAACGGTATACGTGCTGAGCTTAGACCTCAGATTTTCCCAGTTCGAATCTGGGAGGGCGTACCAGTTTGGCGGAAGCCGAAGTAGTCGAGGCCATGCTCTGTGAAAGCATTGTTAGCGGGTGCAAGTCCCGTCCGTCAACCCAATCGTTCGGTGGCCGAATAGTCAGGCGGCAGATTGCAACCCTGTCCTATGCTGGTGCGAATCCAGTCCGAACGTCCAAATTCAGGATGTAAGTCAGCAGTCAGACGGCCGAGCTTGGAACTCGGAGGCCGGTGGTGCGAATCCACCCATCCTGACCAATTGATGCAGTGGAGCACATATAGACGTGCGTTCGCCTGATAAGCGAAAGATAGGAGGTGCGAGTCCTCTCACTGCGACCAACTCGCGGATTACAGCAAAGCGCGGGACGTCATTGCCAATGAAGTCTTGACGGGTGCAATTCCCGCAAGTCCGCTCCATATATCCCCGCCGACGGATCTTCGGCCGCAGGTCTTCTAAACCGGCAGGCGAGTGTTCGACTCACTCCGGGGGTTCCACTTCACCCTTGCCGGTGGAAGCCGGCGGATGGCCTCCTAAGCTATCAACGCACTGGTTCGATTCCAGTCAAGGTTCCGCCGGGCTGACGGGAATCGGCATACCTGGATAGCTCAAACCTATCTGCTTCCGCGTTCAAATCGCGGGCCCGGCACCAATTCGCGAGACTGACGGAAACGGTAAACCTCGACCGCTTAAAACGGTTGGCTTCAGAGTTCGAATCTCTGGTCTCGCACCACTTATCCCGCTGTAGCTGAGGTGGTTCAGCGCTTGTCTGAAGAACAAGAGCAGGTTCGTTCGACTCGAACCGGCGGGACCATTTACGCAGGGTAGACTAGCACCCAGTCAGTGGGCTCATAACCCACGCAGGAGGGTGCAACTCCCTCCCCTGCCTCCAATTCTGCTCAGTAGCATAGCGGCAGTGCGCCGGCCTCATAAGCCGTAAGGTGCTGGTTCAACTCCAGCCTGAGCAACCATCATCGCCGTGGCCCGAGGGAATTCGGGGGCCGTGCTACGAACGCGGATCGCAGTAGTTCAACTCTACTCACGGCGGCCAATTTCTCCCGGCCGATGGACTGTCGGCACGAGCTCTCCGAAGGCTTGTTGCGGGTGTTCGATTCACTCTCGGGAGGCCATTTACGCCGTCGAAGCACATGCAGATGTGTGCGTCCTTGGTAAGGACGAGGCAGCTGGTGCAAATCCAGCCTGCGGCACCATTTCGCCCGGCACGCACAGAAAGCGGTGCGCTTGCCTTGTAAGCAAGAGATGTCCTGTGCAAGTCAGGAGTCGGGCTCCAATTCGCCCTCCAAGCTTTGACAGCGAGATGGCTCGTGCAATTCGAGCGGCGGGCACCAATTCGCCTCTATAACTCAACGGTCAGAGTAACCGGCTTTTAACCGGTAAATGAAGGTTCAAGTCCTTCTGGAGGCACCAGTATTGGAGAGTAAAGCAGGCAAGCGCCTGTCATGGTTTGCTAAACCAATGGCACCAGAAATGGTGTTTGATGCAAGTTCAATGCTCTCCGCCATATTGGAGATTAAAGCGGCCAGGGGCCGCACCTGCTTGGAAGGCAGCGGGTGTCTGAAAAGGCATGTGCTTCGAATGCACTGATCTCCGCCACATTGGAAAGTCAAGCAGTCAGGGACTGCCACTGCCTCGAAAACAGATGGTGTCAGCGATGGCATGAGATTCGAGTTCTCGGCTTTCCGCCAGTTTTGGAAGATGAAGTAGCCAGGGCGCTACCGCCGCTTTGAAAGCGGTTGGAGTCCGAAAGGGCTTGGCAATCGTGCTGTCCCGTCTTCCGCCAATCTCGGGTCGGTCCTCGGAGCGAGGTAGTGGCCTCCAAAACCACAAAGCAGGGTGCAACTCCTTGCCTTCCCGCCAATTCAGAACAGGAGAATGTCATGAGTCGCCTCGCAGAGCTGGTGAAGAACGGTAAGAAAGTGAGATTCTCGCGAGCGCGTCGCGGCGAGCTCGTCTATGCAACGGAGTGCGGGTTTGAGTTTAGAATTCCTTTCAATGACATGGGCGAGGGAGTATTTTTGCCCGAAGATCGCGCAGCCATTTTCATGCGCTGGATACGAAAGGAGCTGGAAGCCGCAACGGAGTCAGCGTAATCGGTTTTGAGAGATCGTCTAGCCGGCAGGACACCGGACTCTGAATCCGTGAACCCAGGTTCGAAGCCTGGTCTCTCAACCATTTATTGACCGGTGGGTTGCTGGCATCCCAGTTGAGCTTTGAACTCAAAGCACGTAGGTTCGATTCCTGCACGGTCAACCAGATATCTGAACCCCGAATGCCTATCCAGGATTGCAAGTCGTCGCATCAGGAGTCATCGCTACCTGTTATGCCGCCAGCTTCATCTTAGGATGCAACCCCGCACGAGTCGCCATGCGAACCATAAGATCCAAGCTGAACTGACTGATCTTGCCGTGCTTGATATCCGAAACGCGGGCCCGCGTAACTCCCAGTTCTTTGGCCGATTCGGTCTGTGTCATACCCGAATTCGTCAGTCAGCGCTGCAGCGCGATCAGCAGCAGCGAACGCATTTCAATCTCAGTCGCCCTGTCTTCAGGATAAAGATCGTGGAACACCCTACGAACTTTCGTTTTTGACATGATATATACCTCGCATCGCCCGCTATTCGTTCAAATTGGCGGTGAACCCGATAGGACGACCCTTGTGCCGCTTGGGCGGCCGTTTAAGCTCATCGATTTCTCCAGCGAGGAGGCCAATAATGGATGCCTGCTCTTTTTGGCGGGATTCGAGTTTTTCCACCCGAGCTGCCAATTCCTTGTTGCTGGCGAGCAGCTCCCGGATCCGGATGAAGGCGCGGATGATCAGGATGTTCATCTGGACGGCGCGGGCGCTGTTCAGCACCGAAGACAGCATCGCAACGCCGTGCTCGGTAAAGACATACGGCAAATAGCGGCGACCGCCGCGGCCAGGCTTTGAGGTTGCAAATTGCAACCTCAAAGCGGCGGCTTCTTCCTGCCTCAGCTGAAACATGAAATCCTGCGGGAAGCGCTCGATATTGCGTCGGACCGCAAGATTCAGGTTCTTGGTGAGTACCTGATAGAGTTCAGCCAGATCCGCATCGAGCATAACCTTCTTGCCGCGGATCAGGGAGATGCGACGTTCGATGATTTCGGCGGGAACAGACAAGGCCTTCTTCACTGTGGCCGCGGGTTTAGCTTGCTGCTCGCCGCGTGCCACCGTATGCATCTCGTCGCGTGGCTCAATTAAGGGTTTTCGTCTCACCGCTTTCACCTCGATCCATATGCAGCCCCCACTCGACTCGACTCACCCGACATTAAATAATACCGCATTATGACTATAGCCATCACCTCAGGTCGCCTCCGAAGTTGGGCGCTCTTCGGGCAGCCACGCCGCCATGGGGGCAACTTTGGGGGCAACAGGATTCTCGGCTAAGCGTCAGACTCTGGAAAAAACGTCGCTTCGTGAACGTTGCGAGTCCAACCCCGGAGCCATCTGCGAATTGGGGCGCAGATCCGTGAGCTCAGTTCACGATCTATGAACCAAATAGTCGGGCGTGTACCGATGTCGAATCCCTTCGTTGATGTAGGTGAGCGTGATCGGCTGCGCGGTGATCGAAGCCGCGGGATCGAGGAACGCCGTCAGCGTGACGAAATCGCGTTCGAGCGCGCTTTCGTGTGCCGCCGCGCCGGTCGCGAGCGGCTGAAACCCGATGACGTGGGAGCGATGACTGAGCGGAATCTTTCTCACCGTCGTCCGTGTCCGAGGCCCAGAAAATCCGACGCACCTTAGACTGAGAACTGCACGCGCTCAGCCCAAAATGCTGGGGTGACAATTGATTAGCGGGCGAGTGTGAAAGTCAAGCGGAGTCCGGGGTGTATTTTGCGCGAAACTCCATCTTGCGTTTGATCCGCTACTGTGCCGAATCGGCATCTGCAACGCGGTGCATCACATTGCAACAGTGCGCGGACGGCGATGAACACGCGCGCCAGCCGCGCAGCAAGCCCAATCCTTGAGGAAAAGGACTGTTCCTCCGTTAACAGCTTATGCCTGAACGCGCAGCCGCAGCGCGTTGCTGATGACCGACACAGACGAGAAACTCATGGCCACCGCCGCGATAAGCGGGCTCAAGAGCAGGCCCGTAAATGGGTAGAGCACACCAGCAGCAATGGGAATGCCGAGCGTGTTATAGCCAAACGCGAAGAGTAGGTTCTGCCAGATGTTGCGCACTGTCGCGCGGCTCAGGTGCCGCGCGCGGACGATCCCGTTGAGGTCGCCTTTGACGAGCGTGACGGCCGCACTTTCAATGGCGATGTCCGTGCCGGTTCCCATGGCGATGCCCACGTCCGCTTTAGCTAAGGCCGGAGCGTCGTTGATGCCGTCTCCGGCCATCGCGACCCGTCGCCCCTTTGCCTGAAGCTCCGCAATCACCCGCACCTTGTCTTGCGGCTGTACCTCAGCGATCACTTCATCGATTGGAAGGCGGGCAGCAAGCGCCTCTGCCGTCGCACGATGGTCACCCGTGAGCATCACGAGCCGTAGACCGTCTTCTTTGAGCGCCTTGAGTGCGGCGAGTGTGGATTCCTTTAATTGATCCCCCACTGCAATCGCGCTGGCAAGCTGTCGATCCATCGCCAGGAACATGACGGTCTTCCCTTCGCGTCGCAGCGCATCGACCGCGGGCTTAATGCGGTCAAGCGAAACACCGATGGAGCCCATCAACGCGTCATTCCCCAACGCCAGGACCTTGCCATTCGACCGACCCGTGACACCTTGCCCGGTCACCGAGGCGAACTCCTCTACCTGGGTGGGGCTGACGCCGCGCGATTCGGCGCCCGCGACGATGGCCCGTGCCAAAGGATGTTCGCTCCTGCGGTCAAGCCCCGCAGCCCAACTCAGCACCTGTTCTTCCGTCAATTCATTGAGGACGATCAAGCGATCCAGCGCCGGCCGGCCGATCGTCAGCGTGCCGGTCTTGTCGAGCACCAGCGTGTCGACCGCGCGCAGCCCCTCGATCGCTTGAGCATCGCGGAATAGAACGCCCATCTGCGCACCACGGCCACTTGCGACCATGATCGAAATCGGCGTCGCGAGGCCGAGCGCACAAGGGCAGGCAATGATCAGCACAGAGACGGCATTGACGATCGCATAGGCAAGCTTGGGCTCGGGACCCATGAGCCACCAAACAACAAATGTTAGAACCGCAATCGCAATCACCGTGGGGACGAACCAAACCGCCACCTGATCGGCAAGACGTTGCAACGGGGCGCGCGAGCGCTGCGCTTGTGCTACGAGCGCCACGATTTGTGACAGGAGGCTATCGGCCCCGATGCGCTCCGCCACCACCACAAACGATCCGGTCTGATTGATCGTCGCGCCGACCACTTTATCGCTGGGCTTCTTGTCCACCGGCATCGCTTCGCCCGTCAGCATCGATTCGTCAATGGTGGTTTGGCCTGTGAGAATGCTGCCATCGACGGGGACCTTCTCCCCGGGGCGCACGTTTAGGTGGTCACCCACGTGAATATCGCTCAAGGGAACGTCTTCCTCGCTGCCATCCGGCTTGACGCGATGCGCGATCTTGGGTGCCAATTCCAACAGCTGGCGGATCGCAGCGCTCGTGCGACCGCGGGCGCGAAGCTCCAGCCATTCACCCAGCAGTACCAGGGCAACGATGGCACTCGCTACCTCAAAGTACACGCCGACCATCCCGTGCGCGTCGCGCATGTCAGGTGGAAAGGTGTGTGGAACCACCGTGGCGACCACGCTGTACACATAAGCGACGATGACCCCAAGCCCAATGAGTGTGTACATGTTCGGCGTGCGATTCACGACGCCGAGCCAGCCGCGCCGGTAGTAATCGAGTGCGAGCCAAAAGACCACGGGAGTCGAAAGCAACCACTCCGTACCTCGAAGCCAACGAACGCCCACTGCGGAAAGACTCAGATCGAAAAGATGCGGCGCCATCGCAATGGCGACCGCCGGAACCGACAGCCCCAGCGCGATCCAAAATTTCCTTTGTACTTTGCGCAGCTCGCCATCATCCTCGACTTCGGTCGGCATCTCAGGTTCAAGCGCCATGCCGCAGATGGGGCAATGACCAGGACCGACTTGACGGACCTGTGAGTGCATGGGGCAGGTGTAGATTGCGCCCGTCGCGACAGCCCCGTGGCCTTCAGCCTTCGAAGCACCCGGAACGTCGTGCGGCTCCTCACTTGTTGCCTGGCGCGGCCGACCCTGTTCGTCGACATAGTGCGAGGGTTCAGCGAGAAACTTCGCGCGGCAGCCCGCCGAGCAAAACACGTAGCGGCGTCCGGCGTACTCGGTCGCATGCGCAGATTGCTCCGAAACACTCATGCCGCAGACGGGATCGATTTGCTTTGGCTCTGAAGTGTGCTGACCCGGTGTGCTCTTCGCTTCCATCACGTGGCCGCCCCAGCTGCCGGCCGGTTCGACCAGTGAATGTGCACGATGCGCCAGCCGCCAGGGCGCTTTCTTAGCACCATCGTCTCGGTGCTGAGCATCGCATCGGCTGGGTCGGTGTGCGTATGGGAATGACTGTCCCCTTGCTCGTGAGTAGAAGATTGAGCGCCGGTCTTCGAGTCTTCCTGAGCATCGTTGTCTGATGGATTGTCTGAGCGGTGATGCTCATCTGCCTCCTCGTCGTGTGGCATGGATATTTCACCGTGCATATGGCCGGCGCCTTCGCCTTGTCCGACTAGCGCGTCGTACTGCGGCTTCGACAGATCGGGCAGCTTTTGCACGAACGCCGCCATGCTCCAGATGCGCTGATCATCGTGAGTCAGTCCCCATGCGGGCATGCCGGTCATTTTCAGTCCGTGTTTGATCACCCAGAAGGTTTCGGCAGGCTTGCGTTGCTCGCCTGGCTTCGATAAATTCGGTGGCTTCGGGTACAACCCGGTCCGGATCTCGGTGTCCTCCATCCCTGGGGCAAGGTGGCAGCCGACACACATTCCGGCATACTCCTGCGCTCCCGCTGCGATGAGCTTCGGATCATCCAGCTTGGGGGGCGCTTGAACGCCTCGGGCGCCCGCGACGATCGAATGATCTCGAGCCGCTTCCAACACGCGCTGCGTGAGTCCCCAATGAGGATCATCGGCCGCGACGTTGAAAATGCCTCCGTAAACGAATCCGACTCCCGCCACGATCAGCAGAACCACAACCGCTAAGGCTATTTTGAGTAATTTCATAGTTCACCTTAAAACCAGATGCGAAATCCGGCGGCGATCTGCAGATCATCGGCATCCCTTCCGCTCACACGCGCCTGAGTGGCTGTGTCGCCAAAACGTCGCGACCACACGAGGCCCACATAGGGCGCGAACTCGCGGCGTATTTCATAGCGAAGGCGCAGTGCCGCTTCGATGTCAGAAAGGCCCGAGCCTAATCCGCGCTCGCGATCGGACTTACCGTAAAGATTGGCTTCGGCTTCGGGTTGCAGAACAAGCCTCTGGGTAAGGAGCAGCTCGTATTCGGCCTTCAGCCGCGCTGCAGTGCGGCCCTGCTCGCCGGCATATAGGGTTGCTTCAATCTCAAACCGATAGGGCGCCAGACCCTCAACGCCCACCGCCGCCCAGGTGCGCGACGGCCCCTCACCGAAGTCTTGGCGCGCTCCGGCCTGCAAGCTCCACCACCGGTTGATGAGGCGATCCCAAAAAACCTCGGCGCGCGCGTCTTCCATTTGCCCTTGCGCACGATCACCTTCGGTTCTGAACCGGAGCTTGTTGTAGTCGCCGCCGTACCAAGCCTCGGCGTCCCATACACTGGCACTGCCCTCGGAAGCATCGCGCCACTCCAATTGATCGATCAGCACCTTGCCATAGCGTTCTCGATCGTCCATCTGCATCATCTGGGCCATAGCCTGATAGGGCATCGGGCCCATCGAATGTTTCGGAGGTTCCGGGGCCACGTGTTCGGCTTCGCTGGCGTTGATGCCTTGCTTTGAATCCTGGGCAGGCATGTCGGGCATGGGCATCTGGTGATGCTGATGCTCCGCGGGAGGTGATTCCTGCGCATAGATCCTTGCTGCGCCGAGCGCGAGACTGACCCACAATGCGGTTGCCATCCGCGCGTTCATGATGCCGCTCCTTCATTGGCAGCATGCTCGACCACCACTTCGCGGAACATGCCGGCCTCCATGTGATAGAGCAGATGGCAGTGATACGCCCAGCGACCGAGTGCATCGGCGGTGACGGCGTAGCTCACGCGCTGGCCAGGGTGTACCGTCACCGTATGCTTGCGGACCTGAAATTCACCCCTCGGGGTTTCCAGCTCGCTCCACATGCCGTGTAAGTGGATGGGATGCGTCATCATGCTGTCGTTGACGAGCACGACCCGCAGTCGCTCACCATGATTGAAGCGCAAGGGCTCCGCTTCTGAGAACTTCTGGCCACTGAAGGACCAGATGAAGCGCTCCATGTGGCCCGTCAGATGCAGCTCGATTTCTCGGCCTGGCATACGGTGGTCTATCGGGCCGCCTAGAGTATGGAGGTCCGCGTACGTCAGGACGCGCCGCCCACTGCTGCGTAGTCCGGGGCCCGGATCACTGATTGTTGTCTGGGGTTGCATAGCGAGGGCATCCACGGTCGGGCCATACTCCGCGGGAGCATGCTTTGGTGGCCCACCCATCGAGCCCATGTCCATTGGAGCCATATTCATTGAGCTCATGTCGTGCGCCATGCCCATGTCCGACATCGTCAGCAACGGTCGCGGATCGAGTGGAGGCACGTCTGCCGTCATTCCAGCGCGGGGTGCGAGTGTGCCGCGCGCGTAGCCGGAGCGATCAAGCGCCTGGGCAAATACGGTGTAGGCGCGATCGTCCTTCGGCTCGACAAGCACGTCGTAGACTTCTGCTGTCGCAATTCGAAACTCATCGACCGTCACCGGCTCCACATCCTGGCCATCAGCGGCGACGACCGTGAGTCTCAATCCGGGAATTCGGATATCGAAAATGCTCATCGCCGAGCCGTTGATGAATCTAAGCCGCACTTTCTCGCCGCGTTTGAACGCACCGGTCCAATTGCCCGCGGGCGTAACCCCATTCATGAGATAGGTATAGGTATACCCCGAGACATCGAGCAGATCCGTGGGGTCCATGCGCATCTGGCCCCACATCCGTCGGTCCGCCAGCGCCTCCGAAAGGCCCTTTGTCTTTGCATCGCGAGCAAAATCTCCAACGGTGCGTTTGCCGAAGTTGAAATAGTTGCTCTGTCGTTTGAGCGTGCGATAGATATGCTCGGGATCTTCATCTGTCCAATCGGAGAGCAACACAACGTGCTCGCGGTCGGCGCGGTGACGCTCGACGCCCGCCCGCTCGATAATAATTGGCCCGTAGAGTCCTGTTTGTTCCTGGAAGCGTGAGTGCGCGTGATACCAATACGTGCCGTATTGATTGACCTTAAAGCGATAGAGATAACTGCCGCCGGGGGAAATGCCGTCAAAGCTCAGCCCCGGCACGCCATCCATATCGGCGGGCAGGATCATGCCGTGCCAATGGATCGAGCTTGGGACCGCCAGGCGATTCGACACGTGAAGAGTCACCGTGTCACCTTGTCGCCACCTCAACAGCGGGGCAGGCACCTGTCCATTCACGGCGCTCGCGATGCGAGGTTGTCCCGTGAAGTTCACAGGTAGCTCACCAATTTCGAGGTTGAACTCCGTCCCCGAAAGCACGGCGCTCCTCGGCTCGCCCGCACTCCATCGCATGTGACGCGCACCGACGAGCGCGAGAGCGCCACCTGCAAGCCCCTGAACAAACCGACGCCGCGAGTGAGCCTCAATCGGCGATACGAAACGCATTCGAGACATGACAAATCCTTTATCCACGTGGGACTGACCCATACACACGACGCACTGCGATAGTGCCGTCGGACTTGCACACGATGAACGCGCGCAAGCGACAGCCGCACTCGGGCGGCCTTCAGGGGCTTAAGGATTTAGATGATTGGAGGACGAAAGAGATCGTGAGGCGGGATGGCCGGGGGCTTGAAGAGTCCGGAGAACGGAGCGACCTCGTTCCAGGCGAATCGCAATTCGTCAGCAGTCAGTGCAGGGCCGGCTAGGGAAGCGGAGGGGCAACCGCAGAAGCAGCTCGCTTGAGAACCGCAGCAAGGCAATGCCCCGTGATGCCCTGATGCAGGATTGGCCGGCTCTGGGGTGGAATGCTGCGCGCAATGCGCCGCAACAGGAACTGCATCCACAGTGGCAGCGGCTTGTGCAGTTCCCGTGCCTGCCAGATGAGCCCATGCCAGGGGGCCGCCGCCTAGGTTAAGCAGGATGAGCAGCGCAACCCAAAGTCGTTGCAGATCGCGCGAGCGGTAGCGGGAAAGGGCCATAGCGTCTTTCTAGGATGCGCGCCAGCCGCCGAAGTTTCAATGACGCGTTCCAGAGAAGCACGAAGCCCGCCCGCTGCGCCGATGATCGGTGGCATGCTGACCACACCGCTGCTCTCGATGCTGGTGTATGAGTTCTTGCTTCGGCGTCGGTACCAGGTACCGTCCCTCACGACAGAAGCTGCATTACTCTCTCCAGGGAGAGTTCGAGCTTCATTTCGAAACCACAGAGACACCGGACGCTAACGTGCTAAGTAGCTCGCCGGAGTCACTGGCAAACCGCATCTTCTCAGTGAGGTCGCGAGAGTTCCGGCAAAATTAGCCCCCGATGTGGTACCAAGCGATTCGTCCAGCCCTATTCGCTCTCGATCCAGAGCGTGCTCACCGAATGGTGCTGACCAGTCTGCGCCTTACCGGACGGCACAAGCTTCGCCGAACCCCGGGCCCAGCCGTAGAGTGTATGGGACTGCGTTTCCTGAACCGCGTTGGTCTTGCCGCTGGCTTCGACAAGGACGCCGTCGCGGTAGATGCACTGGGTAGGCTCGGGTTCGGTTTCATCGAGATCGGCATAGTGACGCCGCGCCCCCAACCTGGGCAACCGCGCCCTCGCCTCTTTCGACTTCCGGCGACAGGAGCGTTAATCAATCGGCTGGGGTTTCCGAACGAGGGTGCAAAAGCCGTTGCGGCGCGCCTGCACCGCAGGCTATATCCCGGCGTCGTCGGCGTGAACATCGGCAAAAACGCGACGACTCCGCTTTCACGCGCAATCGACGACTACGTGAGCTGTTTCCGGACGTTGCGGAATGTCGCGGATTACATCGTCGTGAATGTCTCGTCACCCAATACGGAGGGATTGCGAACTGGGGTGATTGCCCGCTCCCCGTTTACAAGATCGTCAAGCGTGCTCCATGCTGGCTTGGCTGCGAACCCAAGTGGTGGCAGAAGGCACATAACCTTCAGCCTTCCCGCATCCGACAAAACCGGCTTTTGCATGCCGTCGTTCGCGGGATCGATCCTGACGTCATTCCGCGCTGGCCCGACTATCGAAAACCGCACAACTATTACTGGTGAGCGGAGACAGCGCTATGCTGTCAGCTTCCGGATGGAGGAGACGATGGCGATGCAAGGCTCGTGCTTATGCGGCACTCTGCGATACGAGATCGAAGGGCCGTTCACCCTGATGATGAACTGCCACTGCTCGATGTGCCGCAAACATCACGGCGCTCCGTTTGCTACGTTCACGGCAGCGGCACTCACGGGATTTCGCTGGGTGAGTGGTGAGAACGCCGTTGCACATTACGCTTCCTCGCCAAACGGTAAACGATCCTTCTGCACGATGTGCGGGTCGGTAGCGCCGCTTCTCATGTCAGAGGCAGGTCTCGCCGTTGTACCGGCCGGTACGCTCGATGAGGATCCAGGCATTCGCCCGCAAGCACATATGTTCGTGGGATCGAAGGCGCCGTGGTACACCATTTCAGATTCGTTACCGCAACATGAGGCTTATCCGCCGGAGTTCGGGGATGCAACGCCCGTTCAACGGCCTTCGGTTGCCGCGGAACCTGGAAAAACGCTCGGCAGTTGCCTTTGCGGCGACGTGGCATATGAAATTACGGGAACCGCGGTCGTGATGTATCAATGCCACTGCAGTCGCTGCCGGAAGTGTCGCGGAGCGGCTCATGGAGCGAATCTATTCTACAAACTGGATCAGTTTTGCTGGACTCGAGGCGACGAGCAGGTTGTAGATTACAAGTTGCCGCAAGCCCAACGATTTGGCGCGGCATTCTGCCGGCAATGCGGAGGTGCGACACCGCGCGTCTCACTCGAGCGAGAAACCGTACTAGTTCCGGCAGGCGCATTGGATACCGATCCGGGAATGCGTCCGATGGCGCATATCTTTGTGGAATCGAAAGCGCCGTGGTTCCAGATTACGGATTTGGTGCCCCAGATCGAGGGAGCACCGCCTCTGCAGACGCGGCGGTAAAGAGGGACGCGCTCGCCTTCATCCTGGGTTTGAAGACCGGTATCGACTGCCTCGATCGCTATTTAAGTCCGCGTTTAATTTCCTCGCCCAGAATGGCCAGGCCGCTCGCCAAACGCTTGGGCGCACAGTGAGCATAACCAATCACCACGCCGTGCAGATGCGGCTCTCCGAAAAAGCAGTTGCGGCTGCCTAAGTTGATCGCCACATTGCGCTCGAGCAAGCGTTCGGCCAGTTTGACCAGGTCGATATTGCGCGGAATCTCCAGCCAGAGGATCGGTCCGCCGCCCGGCGTGGTCCAGCGCACACCTTGCGGCATCACGTCGCTCAAGGTTTCCAGACACGCGCGGTACCTAGAGTCCAGTTCCCGGTGTAGAGCGCGTAGATGAGCGTCGTAGTAGCCACGCTCGAGAAATTCGTGCAGCACGATTTCGATGAGGGGTGGATTGCCGAGCGCCGCGGCACGTTTGGTCGCGAGCAATGCGTCCCGAGTGTCAGCGTTGGCAAGCAAGTAACCAATGCGCAACGATGGCAACAGTTTCTTGGTGAACGAGTTGAGGTAAAGTACCCGGTCTCCACCCAAGGCGCGCAAGGGCGGCCGGAATTCCGAGTACGACAGCATGTCGGAACCCCAATCGTCTTCGATGAAACCGAAATCGAATTCCTGGGACAAGGCAAGCAGCGCCGTGAGTTCTGTTGTCGAGTACGAATAGCCGGTCGGGTTGTGGAAATTGGTGGTGAGATAGAGCGCAGCGGGACGTTGCGCCACGATTCGGCGCCGCCAGTCTTGTAGATCGATACCGGTAAAGGGGTCCAGCGGTAAGCCGGCGACCTGCATTTGCTGCAACTCGAATAATTGCTTGCCGATGCCGTAGGTGGGATTTTCCGTCGCGATGGAGCGCTTCGGCAGCGCGCGAACCGCGATGTCGAGCGCCTGTTGCGATCCGGCCGTCATGATAATGTCGTCAGCCTGCGCGGGAATGCCACGCCTTTTGAGACGCTCCGCGATCCGTTCGCGCAGCGGCCTGAAGCCCTGCGCGTCATACATGTAGGGCAAGCCTGGGTTTTTGAGGCACGCGCGAAAGCACTCCGCAATGCGGGGCAGCGGAAGCAGCTCGTGCGCAATGAACACGTTGGTCAGAAGGATAGGAGTCCGCCTCTCGGCTCGCCTGCCAGCCGTAGCTGTGGTGGGACTATCGCGCACCCGCAACGCGGCTGGACGCGGCGTTGAAGCGGGATCTCGCGCGCCTTCATCCGGAAGTACAAAATAGCCCAGGCGTTTTCTGTTCTCGACAACGCCGCGAGCCGTCAATTCCTCATAGGCAGCCTGGGCGGTATTTTTGGAAATGCCGAGCTGGTGATGCAGGACGCGCACCGGCGGCAAGCGCGACTGCGGAGGCAAACGACCCGAGGCGTGCTCGCGCAACACCGCCTCGACAATGTCGAGCTTGGTGAAATGCGGGCCGTTGCCACGCTTCTCGATACGTAGGCGAACATACGGGGCTCTGATTTGGGATGACCGCTCGACCATTGCCGTATCACCCTAACAAAGCCTCAGCCTGACGTGAAGGCAAGGTTTTAGCCGCCACGCGCGCCCGCTCTATATTGCCTCATCCAGGGCGCGCGCCAGTTGCGCCGGCTGCTTTATCGAGTGTCATCATGTCTTCCGGCTTCAGAACGGGGCGAAACCCGAATTGGGCATACAGGCCGTGGGCATCGCGGGTGCGCAACCACAGGCGTATGTCTTGCAATCCAGGATAATCGAGAATTGCCCGCATCAAAGCCTTGGAAGCGCCTCGGCCGCGGAACTCCGGGATCACAAATACATCAGCGAGATATCCAAACGTCGCGTGATCCGTAATGACACGCGCGAAAGCGACTTGCTTCTGTTGGTAATAAGCCCCGAAACATAAAGAATTCTGGATAGATCGCTCGACCACCCCACGGCTTCTGCCCGATGCCCAGTAGGACTGGCTCAGGAAGCCGTGCACCAACGAGACATCGATGCGCGCAGGGTCATTCGAGATCTCGAGATCAGCAGCCAGAATGGCACTCATGCCGGCTCGATGCGCAGAAGCGCGCCGTCTTCTTCCCCGTCCGTCAGTATGTACAACAGACCATCTGGTCCCTGACGCACATCGCGAATGCGTTGATGCAGCTCGGTAAGCAGCGCTTCACGCTGCAGCTCTTCTAGTTTTTCATTGAGCACTACGCGCTCGAGGCCGCCTGTGTATGAGAGTCGGCCGCGACGGACGTAACCCACGAACAGGTTGCCCTTCCATGCTGGAAATCGGCTACCGGTGTAGAACGCGAGGCCGCTCGGCGCTATGCCGGGCAGCCAAACCATGAGCGGTTGCTCGATCCCTTCGGCGACTGGGGATGCCGAAACGCGTGAGCCGCCTTCGCGACGCCCAAAGCTGACCTTCGGCCAACCATAGTTCCGGCCGGGCAGAATCAAATTCAACTCGTCACCACCGACGGGGCCGTTCTCTACACTCAGTATCGCACCCGTTACGGGATGCACGGCAAGGCCATATTGAGTGCAGTGGCCATATGAATAGATTTCCGGACGCACGTTGGCGCGCCCGATGAAAGGGTTATCGGTGGGTACTTTGCCGTCTGCCGTTAGGCGCAGCACCTTACCATTGTCGCTGTCAAGCTGCTGCGGCTCGAGCTCGTAGAACGGCGAGCCCGTCGCGACGTACATCACGCCATCCTTGCCAAACGCCAGGCGCGAGCCGCTGTTGTTGCCGGGTACGCCTACGAACAACTCCTCGAAGTGAGTCAACGTGTTGCCGGCGAGTCTGCCACGCATCACTGAGAGGAGGCCTTCGCCAAATATCTTAAATCTGGATTCGGCAGTTGAGAGGCCGGGTTTGTTGTAAGTGAAGTAGACGAGTTTGTTCTCTGCAAACTGCGGATGCAGCACCACATCATGCAGTCCGGCTCTTTGGTTGCTGGGCGCCGGCGGCAGTCCAACGACAGGTTCCGGATCGAGAGCGACCGGGGCGTACGTGACACCCGTTGCGTTGTAAAGAAAGCGCAGGGCGACTCCACGTTCGGAGATCAGTGCGTCCCCTGATGGCAGGAATGCAACCGCCCAGGGACGTTTCAATCCTTTGGCGACCACGGTAACGCGGATCTTCTGCTGCTCGGCGGTGTTGAAGATGTAAGTGTTTTGAGTGAGGGCATTTGGCGCAGGCTCTATCGTGGTCGCGGGTGGACGCTGTTGTGCCGAAGCCAGAGCAGGCATACCGAGGGCGGCTAACCCCAAAGCCATGACTTTCCGAATCATCAATATTCCCCACTGCTGGTGCCGGTCGACCACATCCTGGGAACACTAGCAAGCGCTATTCATGACGTGAAGGGACAGAAAGCCTAAAAACCGAGGGACAAGGCGAATATCGTCAATCCGTGCGGCGATCTGTATTCGCGTCCCGATGTATTCGTAGTGCAACGGAGATCGCGGGTCTGTCTCATGGTGGATAATAATCGCACCACTTGTTAGTAAATGGTGTCTTTTATATCCAGGCGTCGGCATATCCAGAAATTAAGGAACATGTATGGACCCATCACCCCGTTTACTGATTCCAAGCAAGAGCGGTTTCCTGATCTGCCGGACTGCGCATTGTGGCATGTCAAATGCCCGCTTATCTCAGCTGTCGCTCTTCACCTTGTAGATGCGGACCTACTCGTTGAATTGCTCGGCAGTCGCCTTGAGGCCGTCGATCGCCGAGTTGTGTAGGCGGGTTTGCTCATCTTCCCTCAGTCGTCCCTGGTTGCGTTCGAACTGGAGGCATTTGGTGTAATTGGTGACGTCAGTGTTATAGCGCTTCAGGGTCTGCATGGCCGAGAGCATTTTCGGCTCGCTTCCGGTTGCGCCATCAGGAATCTTGCTCGGCGCCGGCGGCAGGGTACAGTTCCCGAACGCCGGCGCTGACAAGACACAGCTAATCAGCATCGCGAGGAATCTCATGGACACTTCCGCTTCCCAGTGCCGGGAATCGAGCGCATTCTTGACGCCGATCGCCAGCTGAAAGTTTTTCCACCGCGTCCAGGCCAGCTGGGTGTCGAGCTTGTATCGGACAGTTTAAATTAAACACTGGAGTAATACTCAGAAAGCACCGTGTATGAAGCCCAAGCGTTCGCGATTGAAACACCCGGGTACGGAATGACGGAAATCAAGGTTTCGGGCTCTCCAGCTTCTCGCCAGCGCGGATGACCTGCACGCGATTGCGGCCAGCGCGCTTGGCCGCATACAGCGCCTCATCCGCCCGTTGAATGAGGCCTTCGAGAGGCTCGGCCTGTTCACCTGCCGCGACCCCAATGGATATCGTGATGCTGCCAATCGGCTGCGCGCCCTCACGATGAATTCTGCCCCGCGCCACACAGGCCCGCACCTGCTCGGCAACGGCCATTCCACCCTGCAGATTGGTTGCCGGCAACAGCACCGCAAACTCCTCGCCCCCCAAACGCGCGGCGATGTCGCGACCTTTGATGTTCTCATGCAGCACCTGCGCGACGGCACGAATAACTTTATCGCCCAGCAAGTGACCGTACGTATCATTGACGCGCTTGAAGTGATCGATATCGAGCATCAGGAGCGCCGAGCCATTGAAATCGGGTTCTGTTCCGAAGGATTGCAAGATCACCTTCTCAAGTCCCCGTCGGTTGTTAAGGCCGGTCAATGGGTCGACCAGCGCCTCACTCTGCGCGCGACCCAACTGATCGGTCAGGGAATCCACCTGTTTGGCGCTCGCTTCGAGCTGGCGTGACAGGGCATTCGTCGCCGTCTGCATCTCGCTAGTCATCGACATTAAACTCGCCACGACGCGTTCGAGCCCGCCCTCGCCCTCTCCCGCGACCAGCTCGGCCTTGCAGGCCTCGAGATTGCGACTGAAGTCACTCGCCTCGGTCCCGGCCGCGACAGTCGATCGGGCGATCTCGCTGAGCAGGGTTTGAAGCTGCGCCTGTAATCTCGCGATGGATTGTGCGTCACGGTCGAGGACATACAGAGTGTGCAGCCGGCTGACGTCCTCCTCCGTCAAAGGCGGCCCCGCGTCAAGGTGAGGAAGAAGCTGGGCGCTCAATTCGGGGTTAAGTCCGGCAGCGTGCTCATACCAGAGCGTATAGCTCAAAGGATGAAACGCCGCGGACTGCTTGGCCATCAGCGGCAATATGAGGCGCAGCAGCTCGGCGCTGCGATCTTTATTCTCAAGATAGCGCATCTCACCTCCAGTCGCGGGCGGTGCCTCGAAGTCAATACACCGCTCGTGGCATGCGCATTCTCGTTATTTTCAATTTCCTGTACGGGATGGGCTTCGCAGAAATCGGGGCTTTCTCACTGTGCGGCAACGCCCATCGCGAAGCATTCTGCGAAGGACACTTTAAGATCGCCTGGATCGGCCTTCAGGATCCTGACACCCAACACATCGTCCCATTCTCCTGGGACGGTGAAATGGCGGACTTGCCGCGGTTCACGCAAATCTCTGCGGCGGGATCGGCGCAGCAGGACGATATCGTCTCGCGGGCGATAGGTTCGAAATTACCTGTGGTGTGTAACGAGCTGCGGACATTTCCGAAGCTGCCGGTACAAACACTCAAGATCGACCGCTCGTTCGTGAGCGCCATGTTAGACGACCCGAGCACAGCCATCCATAACCGCTACGTGCACCACCGAACAGAGAAACCTGTCCTGACTGCCCACAATCCTCTGTGGCTTGCGGATACAGGGCGTAATGCGAAAGGCAAACAGAATCCTCGCGGAGGGTTGGATTCAGCGCCTTGCAGCCGCACTGACAGCCATCTTGCTGCTGGCAGCATGCTCTGAGCATCGAGACGCCAGACCGAACCTCATTCTGGTGATTGTCGACGATGTCGGCATCGATCAATTGGCCGCCTTCGGATTCGGCGGCCTTGACCCACCCGCAACGCCAACCATCGACGCCCTAGCCCACTCAGGCGTCAGGTTCGCCAACACCTGGTCCATGCCGACCTGCTCCACCACCCGCGCGGCGCTGTTCAGCGGCCGATACCCCGTTCGAACCCACGTCAACACCGCCATCGTCTCGACCGATTTCGCCAACTCACAGCTCTCGCCTTTCGAGAAGTCGCTGCCCGACCTTCTTTCGGGACAGGGCTATGTCAGCGCCTACGTCGGCAAGATTCACGTGACGGGCTCGGAGGTCAACCCCGCGAATCATCCCCTGGGGGATGAAGTCATGAAGAAGCTGGGCTGGAATTACTTTGCCGGCTATCTCGATGGCGGCCCGCGGTCCATCGACGTCACCGCAGGCCTCGACAACCGTGACGCCGCCGCTGCGCCCTTCAGCTGTGGTTACGTTCCTCTGCCGGCAGACCACCCGGATGGCGCTTCGCAGGGCGCCTGTTACGTGGCGGGAGGAAGCTGCGAGGAGTTGATTTCCGTCGGCAATTCCGTTCCGGGAAAAATGTGTCTCGAGGGCGGAGGAATTCTGGACCCGAATCAACACTGCGGCGAGACGGCGCCCGGCTATCTCAACTTTCAACGCCAGAATGCGTACTACACTGCGGAGCTGCTGATCAACGATGAGACGGGATCCCAGCGGCTCGGCGTCGACGATCCGGCGACCCGGGTGTACCGGACGACATTGGAGACAGACCTCGCCATCGCCTGGGTCGCGGATCGGCCCGCCGCCCAACCCTGGATGCTGACCGTAGGATATTCAGCGGCGCACGCTCCCTTGCAGCCCGCTCCTGCGAGGCTCGCGCGCGTGGCTGGCGCTCTGGATGGAGGCATTGCCTGCGACAACACTCTCGATACCCGAAAAGTGATGAACCAGACGCTCGAGGCGCTCGACACCGAATTGCGGCGCCTGCTCCTGGCGGCCGGTGTTTACAGGAAGAACAGCGACGGATCGCTGGAGTACAACCCCGGCAGTAACACCGTGGTCGTGTTTGTGGGCGACAACGGCACGTACGGTCCCGTGGTCAAACCGCCGTTCCTGCCGACTCGCGCCAAGGGAAGCGTGTACCAGGGAGGAATCTGGGTTCCGCTGATCGTGACGGGCCCCAAGGTGGTTGAGCCCGGCAGAGAAGTCGGAGCGCTGGTGAACACCACCGATCTCTATCATCTGCTCGCCTCGCTCGGCGGCGTCGATATGACCGACCCCGTCATCAACGTCCGACTGGACGCCAGAGCTCTCTCACCATACCTCGAGGACGCTCACGCCAGCTTCGTCAGGAGCACGAACTTCTCGATGTCGGGGCGCAATCTTTCTAACGGCATTCCCGCGCCGTGTGCGCTCGTCGATCTCAATATTTGTGTGCAGCTCTTCCCGCAGAAAAGTGTCTGCGCCTCGGAAGGTGGGACATGGTACGGCGAGGATGGCGCTGTACCGGGTCGAAGTTTTCCTTCCTGTTGCGCGGTCAACGATTACCGCGTCAGCCAGGGCGATGCGCCCTTCGACATTCTGGCGGAAACACAACGAACGGTCCGCGACGCTCATTACAAGCTGGTGCAACTCGAAGAGCCCAATTGCGCAACGGGCGGCATTACCCAACGCAATGAATTCTACGAGATCGATGAGGAGAGCCATCCCCCGAAACTGGACGATTTCGCCGCGCGAGATCTGCTGACCCAGCCCTCACTGTCCGCCGTGCAGCAGGAAAGCTACGATGCGATGTCTGCCGAGCTCGCGGCCGTCGTAGCTTCCGAACCCGAGTGCCGGGGCGATGGAAATCTGGATCGAGTGGTGAATCAAAAGGACCTTGATGATTGGCAGCTCTACTCGCAATTGAACGGCGGCCGCTCCAGTTGGTATGACATCAATCTCGATGGTCTGACGAATGTCACGGACCGCACGATCATTGCAGCCAATCTCGGCTTGCGGTGCCCCTAGTCAATTGGGAAAAGTCGCGCCGAGTCACGGACGATCATTACACTCGCGACCCAGGTTATCCAGGATGATCGTTCGGTCAGCTGCGTCTGTGAGACCGTCGAGATTGAAGTCATAAACGCTCGAGAGTCCCGACGTCCTCTGATAAAAGGCCCAGCCGTCGAGGTCCGCCTGATTGACGACGGAGTCGATGTTGCCATCGCCGGGGCAGGAAGGCGCCACCTCGAGTGTCTTGTTCAATTCAGCCAATAGAGTTTCATAGCTCGTCATCTGCTGCGGCGTCAGCGAGCCGACGGGCAACTTCTTGTCTGCATTGTCGAGTCGTGGGACCGGAGCGGCTTCGTCGATCGCGTAGAGCTCGGTCGTCACCGTTTCCACGCACGGCGTCTCCTGCGATTGATATTCCATCGTCGTGTTCTGCACGAGCTTGTAACGATCGTCGCGAACGGCCGCGGAGGAATCAGGGTTGATGAAGTACGTCGGCTGACTGCGGGCGGTGACGAACGCATTCACATTGCAGCAGCGCAGCAGTCCCTCGGGCGGCACGCCTGCGACGTCGGAGCCGGGCCCGTACCAGATTCCGTTGTTGTCTTCGCAGACGCTCTTCGATACCGGAATCTGCGTGCAGCTGGTGGTGATGACGCAAGGGCCGTTGTTGGCGCCGTTGGCCTGGAAGCTCGGCCCGACCTGGGTGAAGTTCGTCGTGCGCAGGCTCGCCTGGTCTGGGTGGAGAAGGTAAGGCAGCATGGCGACGGAATTGAGCGGCCGTGGCGCAACCTGATGCACATCCAGCTCCGCGATCTCGCCGAACAGCTCAAAGAGATCGGCGATGTTCACCATGTGGGTGACGGCCCGGTCGGGACTCGCGACCAGCGGACCCGCGATAATCAAGGGCACCCAAACTCCCGTCTGATAGGCGGTTCCCTTGGCGCGCTGCACGTTGAACGGCAGTTTGACCGCGCTTCCCAAAGTGCCGTTGTCGCCGAGCACGATCACCATGGTATCCGTCTTCGCCGGCTCGTAAATCAAACTACCGTCGTCGCCACGACGCGCGAGACCAGTCTCGATCAGCAGACGGGCGAGCTCGGTGTCGATGGATTCGAGCATCAGGTTCGTCAGCACGCGCTGCGCAACAATGTTGCCGCAGTCGAGATGACTGCTCGCCGCGTTTCCCGCCAGCAACTCGTCCGCCGGCGGTTGCATCACCGGAGTGTGCACCGACGCAAAGCTCACCGAGGCCATCCACGGCCGATCCGCGGGCCGGCCCTTGATCCAATCGATTGCCGCATCGACGGCGCCCGCGGCACGAAAGCGCCGTGCGCGGGGGTCGGTGGGCGGCACGCGCTCGACCGACCCATTCTCGTGATCGATCACCAACGGCGACACATAGTGGCCGCTCATCGTATTGAAATTGAGATAGTCCGGCGCGGGCAGCCGGCAGCTTTGGCCGGGATCGAATATTCCGCCGCGATCGCGGCAGGTGCGTCCAGGCGGAATCGGGCCACTGCTCGCCATTTCCTCGCAGGCGCCATCGGCGCTGTAGCAAGCGCCTGAGTCGGCTCCGCCCGCAGCGGCTGCGGGCACGAAGCC
>Ga0065707_10000638_pt1 | contig 27995 bp, 29 predicted proteins | sample SwiRhicommuniRL3_FD_59094 | JGI IMG/M metagenome (GOLD analysis project Ga0065707, IMG submission 59094) | Switchgrass rhizosphere bacterial communities from Rose Lake, Michigan, USA - RL3 v2 (version 2) | ecosystem: Host-associated > Plants > Roots > Rhizosphere > Soil | place: East Lansing...
AAGCGATGACCAAAGCGATGACCAAAGCGATGACCAAAGCGATGACCAAAGCGATGACCAAAGCGATGACCAAAGCGATGATGAAGAATAGATTAGGTGCACAACCAACGATTGAAAGCTCCCCATTCTTTCTTTTTTAGTATCGAATTTTAGTTATATGGTAAATTCTACTTAACCCTAGTTCAACCAGAAAAGATGTATTTGATTTGACTCAACAGTTATAATGTTCTATACTCGTTAAAATATAGTATAGTGGATCCTTTTCAACAAAATCATTTTGACAAATTACTGTCTGAAGGAAAGAGAATTCTGGTAATGTTCTATGCGGATTGGTGCCCTTTCTGTCAGAAATTCAAACTAACTTTTGAATCGTTTGCTAATACTTCTGATAAAAAGATCAGATTTTATGCTCATATGATTAATGATGATGATGACCCTTTGTGGGATAGATTTTCAATTAATGCTGTTCCCACACTTATCGCATTTGATGGGAACGAGATAATTTCAAGAAGAGATTCAAAAATGGGTATTGGATTGAACAAGACAGACATTGATTCAATTCTAATAGAAATAGCGGGAAAGTAATTTCTCGTTCTCCTTGATTTCCATAATTATGATTTAAACATCGATAAAGATCAGTAAATAGCTAACCTAAATTCGTCATTACCACTACTACCCATGTTTTTGAAAGTATACTTACTGGAGCATACGATACTAAAAATTTTGTACCATTAATCGTTTCTGAACCATTTCCAGCTTTTCCAGATTTTCCATTTTTGAAGCTATTCAATTCTGCAAATGATTCAGATTTGTTTGACAATAGAGAATTTGAATCACCAAATTTTTGTCCGTTACCATCAGTGTATATTACTCTTATATCATCTGGGAGATTCAAAGATTGAAGTTTGTTATTAAATTTACTAAGATTCAACACTCCACTCCATATCCCTAACAAGGATTGGTTTGTTTGTGAATAAATCGGGACTGAAATAAGTGCTACTGTCTCTCCGGTGGACGATGATACTATTGCATCGCCCAGAAATGCCTGCTTCGTCTCGATAGCTCCTTGATAATAGTCTCTGAACGCAAAGTTATTTCTACTGAGATCTAATTGACGACTGTAGGGCTCCTCCATATACATATCACCATTAGGCATCAGGAATGTAATTGCCTCTAAAGTATCACTATGCTGCAAAATGTTATCTGCAATTTGTCTTTTCTTAACATCATCACTATCAGCTATTCCATGTAAACTACTATTAATTTTATTTGCGAATTGTGCGTTGCTAATATCTGGTATCATACTTGTTATTTTTATTATTGAAGCTGATTCATTAAGATAATTCACCAAATTTTTAGATAAAATATTTGCTAAAGTACCATTACTTGCCAAATCATAGAGAGAGGAATTGATATTTTTATTGCTGCCTTGTGCATATACAGCACTCGAAGCTTGGGGTGAAATTGTATGGATGAAACTCACGATGGCAATAGTAATTGAGACTAACAAAATAACAATAATCATTTTACGCATACTTTATAGAGTGCATAATAACATCAATATAATTTTTAAGGTGTGAATGGTAGGTTCTCAATAGATGATAGATGATGAGTACAATCAATTACGTTATCTTTTAAATTAGCAACGGTGCAAGAATTTTATCACTGCTTCATTACGGTTAAAAAAACAATTTAATCATCTCAAATACCTCGTACCCTTTCTTTACAAACTTCCAGATAGCTCTTGTCTATATCAAATCCAATGAATGAAACCCCTAATCTTAGTGATGCTAATGCAGTTGAACCTATCCCGACAAATGGATCCATTACTACTCTGCACTTACTGATGCCATGCAATCTGATGCACATTTCAGGAAGTTTAGTTGGAAAAGTAGATGGATGTGGTCTTTGTTCTTTATCCCAAATAGTTTCATAAGGAATGAACCAAGTGTTACCACGGTCCCGTAGATCATGTGTAGCCCTATTCCAGCGACCGATATTTGTTTTGTCTTGATAAGGCACGCCGATAGCTAGTTTATCCAATTTAACATTACCATTCTTAGTAAAATGAAAGATGAATTCAGAGCAATCATTTAGAAATCTATCGCTAACAATTGGCTTGAAATGTCCAACGGCAATATCTGATATTATGGATGGGTAGCTTCCTACATCAGATTTTGGTATGGCAATAGATTTTACCCAAACGATGACATTTTGTAATGTAAAATACTTCCTGAAGACGTTCGCGGCATCAAAAGGAATCCAAGGATCTGAAGGTTTGCTTCCAATGTTTATAAAAAACGAACCGTCGTCAGAAAGTACTCTATTGATTTCAGCACCAACACTGCTCAGGAATTTCAGGTATTCTTGTCTGGGTAAGTCATCTTTATAGCGATTATACTTTATTCCAATGTTATACGGCGGAGAAGTAACAATTATATCAATTGTCTTATCCAGCAGATGATTTTTAATTCCACTGACACAGTCGCCTAGATATAACCTTACAGATACATCTTTGCAAATAATTTCAGCGAATTTTAGTGGTATCTCTTGCTTAATTTGAATTCAACTTCTTTTTCAGACGTTCTAGGCGTATGTCGAATCTGAGAATGCATTGAATACCAAACAGTAGAGGATTAACAAGAATTCTGTCAATTACATTGTAGGTACTTTTCAGATCAACACAAGATCATCCACGGATGTTATCATGACAACTGCTTTATTTCCCCCTAGATTTTTTTTCATTCTGCCTACCACCTCGTCTACGTCGGAAGAATTTACGACAGTAGCAATTACTTTCCTAGAATTGTATGAAAGCTCAACAGTTCCACTTCCTCTTCCAGAAGCGACTCTTTCCTTATCTTTGGTTACTCCTTTTACATCATATACTGTTGCTTCGAGATTCAATTCCTTCAATGACGAAATAATATCGCTAACATTTTCGGCTTTAACTAGTACAGCAAGTCTCTTCATGGTTCGCGATTCTTTTCCAGGCATTTGTGCGTATGTTACCTCAAATGGCAAGGTCGTATTGTCTTTACCCATTTCCTTAGTTTAGAGACGCCAAGTATAAAAAGATGATGTAAATATGATGTTGATATTATACGTTTGGAAAAAAAATGATACTATTTTTGATACATTTTTTCTTTGGACGTTAATTCAAGGAAATACAGTTAGAAATATTTATGAATGTTGTTGATATAGTTCTCTTATGGATAAAAAGTATTTTATGAAGTCAATGATTGTTATGGCTTTCATATTCGCAATCGTTTTGGTAAATGCCAATTTTTTGCCCAAAGCGAGAGCAGAAACAGGAGTTGGAAAGGATGTATTCAAGGTGATTGTCACCTTATTCGGCATTACAAATTCGACAAAAGACATCACGACGATTGTTAATGTAAAGGATCAAACGAAGATAAAGCTCTTTAATCCCGAAAATCCCGAAAGCCAGGTAGAAGACAAGGTAAGTTACACAATGACATTTCCCAATTTGATGGTAGACGATGGCGATCCGTACACTGTATGTATAGTAAGTGCAAAGGATTTTAAGACTCATTGCATTGATGGAAAAAACTCTCCATTAAATAGACCTGAATTCGTAGACATTAACGTAGGTGGAGGATCTAATAAAGCAAATGAAGATGAAGATTCTAGTGAAGATTGAATTTCTTCACTTAAACCTTCATTTTTAATCTTCCAGTATTTAGAATAGTCAACATCGACTCATCCTTGTATACATATGTAGTAATGATCAGGTTTCATTATTTATGAACATGAGAAATAATGTTTTGGTTTATGCTGCTGCCGCATCAACTTTTATTGCAGGTATATTACACATTGCTCTCGTTCCAATGTTTTTCAAGTCAATGACTCCTGATGTAATGATATTTTTTATTGTGTCTGGGTTAGCACAGATCTTCTGGATTATACCCACCATTAAAAGATGGATAATACCGTGGTATTATATTGGTATAGGTGGCACGATAATCTTAATTATATTATGGATCATTGCTATACCTGGAAGTGGCTACCCGATTGGTGAGACAGATGTGGCAATAGAAGTATTCCAGATTGTTTACATCATCTTAAGCGTAATCATCATAGTAAATACAAATAGAGAAAAAAATAAGATCCAAATTTAGGGCTCTAAGTAGTCTTTACTTTACTCTAATGCAACAGAAATTTGTCCGGTAATTAATGGAAGTCTTGTGGTATTTACTATGGCTTCTTTATTTGGTAGTTCTATTTGTTTGAGTCTTTAACTTTATTTTATCTCAAGTATGGATAAAAAATTTCCAGCAGAATCTTTAAACCATGCTATTTTTGGTTTACCATGGAAGATACCTTTGTCGTCTGTTTTTAGTTCTCCTTCGTTATAGATCTGAAAATGTACTCCAGCTTTAGTAAGTTCATCTACTGTTGATTCTACATTATCAACTATAAAATTAAGTACTGTGAAAGTTGCCGGACTGTGATCTGATTTTGGGTAAATGAATATTTCGTTACCACCCTGAAGATGTAAATTTAACCCTTGTTCTGAATCTGATACTTCAAGACCCAGAAGTTGATTGTAAAACCTTTTGGCTTTTTCTAAATCGTTAACTGAAAAACTAGAAAAAGCCTTTGTATTTTTGAAATCTACCATATAACGAAATTAGAGAAAAATAACTATTAAGCGTTATACTAATTTGGCTTCCTGCATGTCGCCTATTCACTTGTAAAGGCGTATTATTGTTGTTCTATGGAACTTTTTCTGTAGATCTAGATGGGCTCAAAAACGCATATCCAGATAAATGTTTGCAGACGCAGGAATTTATATTTCTAGGAAGTCAGTCTTGAAGGTTGCTCACTAAAATTGTTTGGGGATTTGATCTCTGTAAATCGTAACACTTTGGACAGATCATACTTCCGAACCAATACTTTAGCGAAGTCGTTTTCTTTTCACATAATTCACATTGTGCAAAGTTAAACATTTTATTATATTAGATATGATCTTATATAAAACTTTTCTAGTAGATTTAGATTGAATGAGATGGATATAGCAGCCCTTCGTTTTTCTGCTGACGTTGCTAGGTAATAATTGGTTTTTATTGCCTCAAAATGTCTACCATAACCACAGGATTCAAGCATCAAAATAAAAGGTGGAACCCACACTAGACTGAATGAATTTTTCTGGCATCGTGTCAATAATTTTATTGGTTGCCTTCCAGCCGGTACAATGACATGGGACAATATATTGAGGATCTACTCTTTTGAGTTCAGCTATTGTCAATGGAATTGAATCTTCATAATCCTGTCCTGATAAATGAAATCCCCCTATAACGCAGTATATCTTTTTAATACCTGTAACTTTTTTCGCAAATTTAATGGTATTTACTATTCCAGCATGTCCACAGCCTGTCAGAATTATTAATCCCTTGTTTTTTACATTCATGATCAGTGCCTGGTCGTCACTTACCAAAGGATCAGGTACCAGGTTAATTTCATTGTCCTGTTCTTTATATTGTAGGGGAAATCCTTTCTCGAATTCAGTAACTCGTGGTATTTCTCCGGTAATCATTACTCTATTATTTCCCTGATTTGTTTTCTTTTTGCTTTGCATATTCACATTCCTCGGAAGGAAACTTATTTTGTCTACTTTTCTTATTATTCCCCCGGCCTGATTTATTTCCTCTTCATCTAAGAAATCCATTCTTGCTTTGTTACCATTCGGGTATACTAGCCAGCGTCGCAAAAAGGCTTCAGGATGTGCTATAATTTCTACGGATTTTTTTAACCTTCCGAGAGTACTAATTAGTCCGGATATGTGGTCGAAATGTCCATGACTTAAAATGATTGTCTCGATATCTATTAAATTAATACCTAAAACATCGGAATTGTTAACTATCCCCTCTTTACTAACTCCGGTATCAAATAGAAATTTGTTAGTTTTAGTCGCGTTCTCGTATACATAGGAAATTTCTAGTAATGCCGAAAACCCATGTTCGGCAATTGGAGATTTGCTTATTGTCTGATTACTAATCATAGGAGGTCTTTTCACTATGGACGAGCTAGGGAGCAACCTATCAGTAATATTGTCAACTAGAATGGTTATTTTTGCACTCTCAATTTCTTGCAGGTTCATTTATTATTTGCAATAAAGCAAATCATGGTATTAAAGTAATCATTTGTTCGACTTCATCTCAAAACAATTCCATTTTTCGATCTATTAGGATAGTTGATAGGCTTTAGTCAACGCATTAATGTCAAGTTTTTGCATTTGTAACATGACCCTCATAACATTCTCAGTTTTTTTAGAATCTTTGTCTTGTAGCATTTTTACCAAAACATTAGGCACAACTTGCCATGAAACACCAAATTTGTCTTTGAGCCAACCGCAGACCTGTGCATTTTTATCGCCCCCTTCCGTAAGTTTATCCCAATAGTAATCAACTTCATCTTGAGTTTCGCAATAGATTTGAAACGAGATCGCTTCGTTAAATCTAAAGATCGGTCCTCCATTCAAAGCCAAAAATTTTTGACCCTCAATTTCAAAGTCAATTGTCATTACAGTGCCCTCTTTCTTTTTATGAATATCATAGCCTTCCTTGCCGTAGTGAGTAACGTTACCGATCTTGGAATTTTTAAAGATTGAGACGTAGAATTGCACTGCTTCTTCGGCGTTGATGTCAAACCACAAGCATGGACTGATTTTCTGCATCTGAGTGTACTATTTCCTTAATACTTTAAATACATTCTGAAGTCGAGTCTTTATTGAAATATCTACAAATGTCAAAATGCCTCATGATGTCTGTATGAATGTCTTTCTAGGGGAACAAATTGAAATTTTAATTATCTAAACACTATTATTTATAGTCTATTATAAAGTCATATCTCATGCCCTTGTATTCAGAGCATTTTCATTCATGAATACAACAGGACTAAACGCATTGAAGAAAAATGGAGAACCCGAAAAGGATAAAGGCGAAACTGGTCCTTGAGTCATGAATGAATATTTTTTGGTCTTTGTATTGAAAGAACTTGCGGGATCAGTAAATGTCCTATACAGATCAATAGCTTTTTCATCCGAAACTAGTTCTCTTAGTGTCACTAAATCGTTACCCAATGAAAGTCCAAATCCAAAGAACATGATTCTTAACTGTTGTAATATATCCCTGTGTATACTAGATAGTGATGTGCTGATAAAAAGCCATCCTAAACCATATTTTCTAGTGGTCCTCACTGCATCAAGCAATGTTAGCCTCAATTGTTCAAGATTTGCATCTGTGAATTCATCTTTCCTGGCGAATCTATGGGCTTCGTCAAGAACCACGAGCGTATTTAATGATGTATTCTTTTGCCAGGTCTTTTCACCAAGGTTAACCAACCCAGTTAGCAATCGCTTCAGTATAAGCGATTGGATAGTTTCATTCCAGTATCGCAATTGCATTTTGTGGGCTGTTTGTTCTGAAAGATCTATTACGATGAGTGGTTTTAGTTTCCAGGAAAACTTTTCTAAAAGATCATCAATAGTTATTGCATCCCGCCTATCTTCAAACAAACTACAAATCGGAATCCAGAATTGAGAATACAGGGTTTCCAGATTTTTTGGATCCAAGTTAGAAACAAGATTATTAAGTCTTTTTCTNGGTTCTGGAGTCGAAAATATAAGGATCTGAACTTCTTCTTTGCGNANTTCATTTATGAACAGGTCAAATGATTCTCTTTTTATCAGCTTATTCAGNGAAGTTTTATTTCTAAGTTTAGGTATCAGTGCATCTACAGCATATCTCTTATTTAGACCCTTTATTGTTAGTTGATGAAAGATTTGCGATTCCAATAAAATTTCTTCAAATAAAGTCCATCTGTCTAAAACTAGATTTCTAACATTAATTGAAAGAATCTCTTTATTCAGAGAATTCATTATTTTTTTCATATCGAAACTAGAACCGTAGTTATGATTTCCGTTTGAAATATTGCCATAATCATTTGCATGATCAATTGCAAAACTTTTTGAAAACTCTCCTACGGGATCCAGTACCAATAATCCCATGTGTTGAAATTTAGAATATGCCGCAAGAATCATTTTCGCCAATGTTGATTTTCCAGATCCAGTTATTCCAAATATCCCCAAGTGGTAGGCTTCTCCAGCCCCGTTTTCCCCATAATCAAAATGCTTGAACCACATCGGTAATTTAGTCTTGGATCCATAACTATTCCCCAAATAAAACAAACTGCTCTTTTGCTTTTCTAATATTGTACTCAATATATCATCGTTTACTTGATATACGTACGTTCCTGTTGGTGGTACTGTTCCTAGTATGCTTGGTTCAACAAGATCCTCTGAACTGGTGAAGATAGCGCTACAAAGTAACTTTCCTACATGAACATCTTGTATACCACTAATAGGATTTACCGATCCTCTTTTTCTTGCTACAGATTTTATTGTAGGGTCTTCCAATAAAAAGTTCTTTAGTGCAATCTCTATTATTTGACCAATTGCGTAATGATTTTTAGAGTCTTGCAAATATTTGAAAATAGCCAATTCTCCCACAAGTTGTCTTGTGACGGAGGATTCCAAAATATCTAGGGCAAGTTCAATCGTAGAAGATGGGGATCCAATTGTTCCTAATGTAGAACTATTTTTTAATAAATTATTAATCTTTTTATCTATAGTATTCTCCAAACTTATTTCCAAACTTATGAACCACCATCAGTTCTGTATGAATGCATTAGAAAAAATATATCTTTTTCATTATTATCACTTATCTGGGTCATTTGTTTCATTATGATTTGTTTATAGGCTGGAATGGCCGGAGCCATGTGTTTAGCTATTCTATCTGCCATATATAACGGAAAAGGTTCCATAATCGACGGTGTCTGACATTGACTCTTTACATTGTATAAAATGGTATTTAATTTAGTTTCATCTCGGACAATAGCTGCTGGCATTTCAATCCTTAGTGCAGGACACCAAGCATGAGGTTTGTAATAAACTACGCACAAATTTTTTATTCCTGAAACTACTTGTTGCATAAGCGCATCAAGTTCTACGTCCTCATAAGGCAATCTCACATGCCATCCTTCTTCGCTTGTAAATAATTTTGGACGCGTGAATTCTCCAGGATCCAGTATTAAAGTCAAGATTGCTCTATCGTCATAATTTTCTGGCCAGTGAAGATTCTTACCGATATCATTCCTTGATGTATATTTTGGTATCCCGAGATAAAATTTTTCAGGGTCCTCAGCATCCAATATTTTCTTGTACGAAACTAAGAATTCTTTAAAATCTTCTTTGATTCTATCGGAAGATCTTGTATTAAGATTCTCTATAAAATTAATAGCCTTATACATATGGATTAATGCTGTTGTAAGCGAACCGTCGAGATATACTATGTCATATTGTGCATTGGCTGCTAATTTGATTTCCATCTCTACCATAATAGCTCTTGCTGCAATCATATTTTCAGGATTATGCTTTTCTGGATTAACATACACATCATGATTGGGTGGTATCATTTTTCCGTTTTCTAATTCATTTATGCCCTCGACTCCAACGGCAGCTGCGAATAGCAAATCAGTCCCCAATAGACGATCCACAACATAAGCGCCATCTACTCCCCCTGAATTTAAACGCTTAATATTTCTGAAGTTAATATCATCATCCAGTAGCCCAACTTGTTCTAGCTGTAAACGAAATCTTTCTTTTTTGCAATTTATATCATGAATCGAGCTTTGAAGAATGTCTCCTATTTCGTTAGTTTTCATTAACATTTGTTCTACCAAGGACGCTGGAATCTCCAGAAAAGAAGGTGAATCAACTTCATACATCGCTATTTATCACATTTCTACTCAAGTATATTGTAAATTTGTAAATGTGAATCAAATCTGCCATAGGTTCTGAAATTAGTTTTGCCCCTACATTCATTGTCATTTTTACATTATAGTCACTAGATACTTAGCTTTATGCCTTTCTGATAGGATGATTTTTACAATGTTCATTGATTTTTTGACCTGCAGTCCATTTCGGTGGATACAGATTCCTGCTAATTATTGTAGATGGACATGCAAATCGCCACTCCTTAACTCGATATTTGATTGACTTATTCTCCGGTGGGAGCCCAATTATAATCTCGTCTATACTTGAGCCTGCTCCGACCAGGCTTAAACTTTTTTATAAAATGTTGGCTTTAAATAATCATAAATCCGTAACAACGATTCATTCTTGGTGGGCCGGGCCTCCAAATGCCAATCATGGGCCCACCAGTTCTTAACTTTCTCTAAATACTCATGCTACTATAAACTTAATAATAAAATACTTTTACTCCCTCTCGGTAAGGCGTATTCCAAATTAAATCACGACAGAGTTACTGATCTTGTATTGATTATAGAACAAATTTTAGAAAAAGAGATTGAAGAATCTAAAAGATGGGTCGACTTAGAAAAGGAGAATTCAACTTATAAACGAGACTTGACAAAGAGAATCGAACTGATATATTGGGTTTTAGAAAATCTGAAGAACCCTGATACTAAAATATGTAACCTTATAGAGTCAAAAATGAACGAGGTTATATTAAGAATAAATCGCACATATTCAATAACTGAAGCCGACAAATTGCACAGTGAATTAAGAATATGGGATTGGATATTTTATCAAGTTTGTAGTAACGTAATAAAAAGTCAATAACTTTGTAAAAAAACAAACGGGTTTAGTAAAGTTGATAAAAATAATTAGTCTAGTCTCAAATTAGATTTTATTACCCAATTAAGCACAAGAAATGACAAGAGAAGATGAGACAAGAGATTATTAAATTGGTAAATTATATAGACCTCATGTATTTACATGGTACCGTTAGAGTATGAATAAACTCTCTTTTGTAATAGTCGTATTGCTAATTGTGTCCTTTGCACATACATTTTCTAACAGCTTGTTTTCTCAAAATGTAGTTTTAGGAAATCTAGCGAAAGATATTTTTGAAAATAAAATATTGACTCTCCCCAGTAACGTAAAGAACTTTGTAATTTTGATTCCAAACGAGGCACACGAGTCTCCCCTCCTACCGAAGGAACAGAGACTGATTAATCAACCATATGTTCCACAAAACTTAGTATCTGGCGCTAATACTCAAATTAATTGGTTCTCAGGTGACGTGGGTCACATCCGCAAGTTAACTTTGATTGATGAGAACTCTAAGGAAGTCTATAATTCTAGATTAAAATTTAACACTGCAACTGAGCCACTTCTTTTAAATCACAGTGGCAAATTTACTTATTTTGAGGAAAATGCAAACACTCAAGATCCAAAATTTATCATGAAAGGAAGTATTACAATAACCAATGGCGATGTCCCACTAAATTCAAATGATAATGTGACAGTATCAGAATCACCATTTGATACTATGTTGGTACTTATGGTTCCAACTAACGATATCAAAAAACACATAATGACACTTGTTGACAACAATATAAATATTATCGATATTTATTCCTTCAAAGACCTTCGAGAAACCGGCGGGGGAGGAGCAAACCAAACTTTGCTTGCGCTAGGAACCAATAATCCACTTGATAAGTCAATCTCTGTACTTAAGAAAATCACTTCATCATTACCTTATTCCTAGAGACTTGTAATTTGCTCCTTTCCAAGAAGACAAGATCAACACGGCCCTAGAGTTATATGTGATGATTTAATTACTAAAAGAGGATTACTACAAGAGATACGAACTGCTAAGCATTAAGGTTTTCAAGATATACAAATCAATTAATACTTAATTTTTATTTGAGTTTTAGGCATTTTTAATTTTTGAATTTTTGCCAAAGTCTAACTATTTTGTCATCAAATGCCTTTTGTTGAATTCAAATGAAAATGTATCATTCTTGTAAGTAACGTTTATTTGTTTAATCGACAGGGTATAAAAAGACTCATCCATACCATAGGTTCAAGGTAAGCTTTCAATTGTTAGTTTGAATTATAATTATCTTGTCAGTACCAGACTCTGCGCCTAATATCTCACCTGCCCTGCCTAGAAGTTGACGCACTTTGGCCTCAGGACTGGGTAATGGAAAGGATTGAAATTTTTCCAGTGATGGATCAAATCGCACCATAGCATTCGAACCAAAATCACTGAGCCACACAATATCCTTGTCATCAACAAATATTGCGTATGGTTGAGGTTTTTGACCTGGCAACTTCCATTCTTTCCATTCATCAGTAACAGGATTATACATACCCAGCTTGCCTGCATTCCACTCTGTAAACCATACACGACCTGAGGAATCAGGCCAGATCCGTCGCGCTCCCTGCTCCTTTGTGGGTGGATCCAGTACAGTTGCATTTCCTGTTTCTAAGTTTATTTGGGCAATGTAGCTTCCAGCCAGAGATGCAAAGTAAACATCTCCTTTTGGCGTGGTAGAGATACCGTATGGTCCTTGACCTCTTGGTGCATTAAACAATTCTATTGTTCCAGTTCTTGGATCCAGTCGACCATAGAACCCACTCTGACCGGTAAACCATAAAACCCCATTCTTATCAAAGGTGGCAGTATTGAGGTTCGTATAGCCAGTGGTCTTAGGAAGGGGGAACAGAGTAACGTTCTTCGTATTAGGATCTACTCGAACGATCCCATTTAAACCTCCGTCTGTGATCCATGGTGCGCCATCCGGCCCCACAATAACACCGTGTGGAGCCGAACCTTGCCCTAATGCAATGTGAAGTGTCTTATTCGTAAATGAATCTAGCAGCCCTAATTCCCCCGATGCCTGGGCAGTGTACCAGACTGATCCATTCTCCGCAGGTGCAACATCGTGAGGATGAGTTCCCGGTGGAACTTGGTATTCTTTTATTAAAGGGAGAGCATTACCCTGTGCGAAATAGGCCTGTTGAATCATCATAAATACAAGGATGGACCACATAAGTATCAAATGCCTGAACATGAATGAATATAATTTCATGGGTTGGGACATATTTGTTTTCCATTTATCATATAGCAATTTGGTGGTAAGACCCTTTATTCTACTCCCATTGATCCACTTTTTATCACGTATGATATTATGAAACGTATCCTGGATAAGTAAGGTTGGATATAAATGAAAGACTACCCACACTCGGACCAAAGACATCAAGTTCATACAGAGTTGCATAATTATTCTGTGTGTTACTATTCACAGTTACCCGTACATACCTTGCATTTGTAGAGGCAAAGGTGTATTTTTCAGAGTTTAATGTGGTACCGCTGCTATCACCGCTAAACTTATTGGTAAATGTAGTTCCATCAGTAGATGTTGCTATGACAAAATGATATTGACGTTGATTTCCGTTATACCACGCAATATCTACACTGCAAATGCTTTTTGTCGATCCTAGATCGACGCCAATCCAAGAACCAAATAAAGGATTAGCCCATCTGGTACCAAAATTGTTATCAATGGCATTTGAAGGAGGTTTTCCAGTGTCAAAACCGCTAGCAGTTGCACCGCCAATAGGAAGGTTAGTTCCTGTACATGAACTAGATGAAGAAGCCCTCCCGATGTACAGTAATGGCTCAGCGTTGTTATCACGATCTCCTGTAAAGTAACCATGACCATTACCGTCACATGTTGTAGCCGGCGACGAACCAAGACTTCTAAGAGCACTCTTGATATCTGAGGGTGTTGCCTCAGGATGCTCAGATTTATATAAAGCAGCAGCACCGGCAACGTGAGGAGTTGCGGCACTCGTGCCAGTGAATGAAAAATAAGAATCTCCTTTTGTTGTTGTTTTGATGAGAACTCCTGGAGCAGCTATGTCAATTACCGAACCATAATTACTGAAACTTGCAAAGGTATCATCTTTACCAGCTGTTGTGGATATAGAGGACTTGCCACCGCACTTTCCGTCAGTGTCAACAATTGCTGAAACGGCTATTACTTCTGGGAAGCTTGCTGGAATTACGGAGGAGGCATCCTTTGCTTCATTCCCAGCAGCTACCACATAAGTTACTCCTGCTGATACAGACTTGCTGATTGCAGTATGAAAAGCATCACTTGAACCATCTCCCCCAAAGCTCAAATTCACAACTTCTATCTCCTTTGCGTGTTGAGTGACGTAATCTATACCTTCTATTAAATCAGACATAAAACCAATACCATTACTGTCAAGAACCTTAATGGCCCATAATCTGGCACCAGGGGCGACGCCTACTACTCCTTGAGAATTATCTTTTGCTGCTGCAACGCCAGCTACGGCTGTACCATGACCATTATCATCGTTACCACTACTTGTTCCTGAAATGAATGATACTTGTTGGTATACGTTCAGGTCAGGATGATTCATATCAATTCCAGTGTCCATGATGCCTATGTCAACATCTACAACACCACTTCCATCCCCAGATTTAGTTGAGCTCAGATCGCCGTCTGCTCTGTCAATGCCAGTTGGTAAACTCTGGACGAAGGCTGTTACCTTGACATCGGGCTGGACATAATCCACTTCGGGAATCTTCATAACTGCCTGCAGTACCTTATCATTAGGAACCTTCATAGCAAACCCATGTAAAGAATGATCAAAAATATGTCGTAATCCAGCCCCTTGTTTCATGGCTTCAATAGCTGGAAAATTTGTCGATGATAAAATATCGTCATCCTTTAGAACTACGATGTATTGGTTCGGTACTTTTTCCCCTGTAGCATCTCTGTATTTTTTTGCCATATTTTGCGCATTGGTCTCAAAATTATGATATTTGCCTTGGTGAGATGGTATTTCGATTGACTTTGCCTGTACCTCAAACAATGTTGGACCAGATATCGAAGTTGATATACAGAAAGAGAATATGAGCGCTATCAACGTACATGGTATAGGATTAACATTTCTCCAAAAGCGCATTGACTTGATGCAGCATTCCAAATCATAATTTATTTAACTTTGGAAACATGGTTAACTATGTTTCTTCTAAATATCTGAGTGAGGGCCATTGACACTGTAAAGGAATTTTGATATATCTGACTGCTTTTATTTAACGGGCATTATCAGTCCGCACTTTTACTATAACATTCATTGCACTTGGATAAATATGATGTTAGACATAATAGGATAGGTCTAATCACTGAAAACAAACTCGACTAGTTTCCAATTGATCTGTCTTATTTTGTGCAGCAACATGCTTGTACTTGCATATGTTGGAACAACTGACTATACCCGCGCACAACTTAGTGGAAAAATGACTTCAAAATGCAGTTCGGGAGGAGACTGTATTACCGTAGTATGTATTGATGATAACCCTTGCGAGAAATTTACGTCAAATTCAAACAATGGCACTGAACTTCTTGATTTCTTAAAGAATAAAACTAAAGTTACACTCTCACCTCAAGACATAGTTTGACATCATACTACCTCACGATATTTTACAACTATTGAAAAAATGTTTTCCTGTATAGTATCGTGAGAAATTGAATGTGTAGAGATTTTTGAGGAAGGAATCACTTTTGTATTTCATAACAATGCAAATGAGTATCTACCTCTTTAAGATCTGACTTTAGGTAATTTGCACTTACATCCTTTGTTCTTTAGTATCTCTAGCTGTTCGTCGTATGAATCTACGAACTTTTCCTGAATTGACCGGCCAGTAGCAAACACCCGATTTAAATCGCTTTTGTGTTGATAATTCCTTTTCTTCATTTCGGCGACAAGCTCCTCATGCCTCAGATATAGTGCTGCCAATTTGCCCTTCCATCTTAGGGTTTCAGGGTGTCTGGAATAACCAGATTTATTTTGTGTCAAAATATTCCACAGCCCGTGCAATTCACAATGCTCACCAAGAAGATGTTTCGTGCATAATTTATTTGCAGGAATGTCCCAGATTCTCATATTTATATTATATCACCAATTTGAGAAGTCAGTAGTTTATCATTATTCCAATACCTAACACTAATCCATATATCAAATGACCAATAAGACTGGCAATTGAAGGCAAATGACCTAACTGATGATCCCATACACAATATCCAGTTATTGGCTTGTGTATCGGTACAAGTGTGACAATCCAAAGCATAAATCCGTACGCCACAGATGACACAAGAATATAATCCCGTGTAATAGGAACGTCGAGAATTGATAGTATCAATGGAAACGCGATACCTGCCAATGATCCATTTAGGAAATGCAGAAAGAAAATATATTTGAAACAAAGTTTATGCCGTGGAATATGGAAAAATCTAGTAGAAAGTAATTGATTTTCATGCCACTCAAATACTCCCAGCAGTCCCCATTTTCTCCATGATGGGATTTCGGTCACTGTCATTACCGCTGTAGCTGCTATTCCTGAAACAAGACCACAAAAAATAGTATCTGCAACTGTGAAAGTCATTTTTTAACTGTTTCACTAACTTTTGGTCCGTCTTTTGTAACTTCTCGGATACTGGGAAGAATACCACTTAACTTTATCCCTTGCAAAAATTTTACTTTTTTGAGTTTATCATTTTGGCTTTTTATTGTTATTGATTCAATTCCTATACCACCAACTAGTATAGGAGCAACACTTATCCTTGACTCTAATATTTTATTTATCAATTTATTTGCGGTGCCAATATTGTCGCCTAAAGTTATTGAGATCATAATCAAATCAGGAATAAATTTACCTGCGAAAGCTATGATTGCGTCAGAAGGAACAGAAGGTGCAATGTTGGAAACACAATATCCTTTGCTTCTTAGAAATGATTCGATTACCATACATCCTAAACTATGATATTCACCCTCAGGTGTGCATATCAAAATCTTGAGAGCTTTTCTGTTCGCTACAGGATTCCTTGAGACCCTTTCATTTATTATTTTTACAAGTGTATGCGCAGCATTACTACAGACATGTTCAGTGGCGACATCCAGTTTACCCACCTTCCACAACTCTCCCACCTTGTACATCACAGGGGCAAGCAATCTTTCGTAGAACTTGAGAAGTCCAAAAAACTGAGAATATCTTTCAAATATATCAACCAGAGAATTGGTATCATTTCTTATGAGAAGCTTCAGCATTTCCTCTTTCATGGTAAATTCCATTTTTTCTGCATCCGAAGAATGACAAGCAATAAACGTAACTACGTTTGGGTCCTTTTGAAACTCTTTTGGGATATCCTCAAGCGCTACTTTAGAAGATCTACCCAGATATTTAACAATCTCTTGCCTTACTTTTCCATTCTTGTTATCCCATACGTTCCTTACAAGATAAGCATATGAATGGCCTTTCACTTTTTTATCTCTGATAAATACCAATCTAGTACACTTGATCTCCTAATAAAGAACGCAGTAAGTAATCGATTTAAGTAAAATTGTCGGCGTTCGTAAGCAAATGACTTTTCCATCTTTAAACATTTTCACGACCTACTAAAGACAGTGAATTCGTATCTTGTGAAACAGATTGTGGGATGAGGCAATAACCAAACCTGCTATTGCTGCGCCTATGCAATTTCGAATTGTCATGACATATCCTGGCGGTGATGCAAGAATTGATGTACCAAATATTAGATAATAATTATCAAGTAGCCAAAATGTCAATGTAATCCATCCAATAATCCCAGCTATTATCGACCCCAGTCTAGCACCTTTATGTATAAAGAAAATTGAAAAAGCTATACCAAAGTACCAAAGGCCTGCCAATACCACCCAAAGCGGTTGAAATATTTCTATTCTCGCATCCAACAAGTAATAGGTAAATCCTACAATTGCTAGGGCGATAGTAGAGACAAATAATATTTGCTTATTCAAACATGAAGATGTTCGCTCTTTTTTGATTATTCTCTCATTTTCAGTTTGCTCATTCCTTGCTATTTTAATTGAGTTTTCAAAGTTCTTTAAACGAAGTGGAATGATGTCTGCAATAGAATTATCTTTTACTATTGCCTCATGTCTGAGACTGTCGATAAGGGGCCGTGCAAGCGATGCTTTCACAGGTGTTATAAGATCAACCCAGTAAGAAGAAAGTCTTGGTGTTAAGAATGGAATGATAATTATTTTAATCGATTTTTTGAGAGTATTACCATATCGTCGCATCATATCCAAGTAAGAGAGGATCTCCGGTCCACCGATATCGAATGTTTTGGACTTTGTTTCATTCGTTTCTATAGATCTGATCAGATATTCTACTACGTCATCAACCGCAATGGGTTGACATTTGGTCAATACCCATTTAGGACATACCATCAAAGGTAACCTTTCTACAAGATATTGTAACATTTGAAAAGATCCGCCTCCTTGTCCCAAAATGACCGCTGCTCTAAATATTGTAACAGCAGCACTAGATTTTTTTAGAATTTCACCTACCTGTGTTCTACTTCGCATATGTTTGGATAATTCTTGCTCGGGTGCATACGTTAAACCCCCAAGATAAATAACTCTCGATACTCCGGCTTCATTTACTGCTCGAGCAAAATTTTCTGCAGCAACTCTATCACGCTCCTCGAATTTTTTCCATTCCTTTGATGATCCTTCCATCGAGTGGATAAGATAAAATGCAATATCAACACCAGTTAATGCCTTTACTAATTCAGGATAGTTTTGAACATCTACTTGCACAAATTCCAAATTTTCTCTGTCATTGTGAAAATAGCTTGAAAGTGAATGTGCTTTTCTTGTCATACATCTTATACTCCAGTTGGTTGTGCTAGGTGAGATCAGCAACCTTTTAACAAGTCTGCGACCAATAAATCCACTAGCCCCAGAGACTAGGATCCTAATTTTCTTTTGCTTGTTGGTATCAATACTGTTATGATTATCCATATCTAGTCTGTTCGGTCCCAATTGATTTGAGTCCATCTCATTTATTAGCAGTTTCAACGAAGTCATTTTGGGGTATTTATTTCGATTTAAAGTGGGGAGAATCGACTAATTCCCCTTAATTCTGGCATCTATAACCTTTCGCATTGTGAGCTTTACTCCTGTCATTCTTCCTGCCAGTAATCCAAAGACAGCGCCATAGACTAGATGGAATAGTAATGATGCTCCCAACACGAAATAATACATTCCGGCAAAGTGATTTGCTATGGAGTGCGCATAGGTATTGGCTTCTGTGATCATGAATGTATCTAATTTAGGTTGAATTCCAAATGTTGCTAACGGAGCGAACAATACTGCCCATAAAGATATCCCGAGCAATAACCCAAGAGATATTCCCCTTTTCATGTTGTATGGAATAAGTCTTCGCCAGAATAGTGCCATTTGTCCAAATATGTTACCAGCTACAGTACCAGTCAATATATGTAATCCATATCCAATATATTGAGCGGAAGCGGGATCGTTAAAACCTAGTGATAGTCCTATTACGGCAAAAAAAGTTCCGCTTGGTGTGCCTGATGCAAAATCTATGACTTCTAGCAGTCCCGAAATTATCAGAGCTGATATCAATCCTGCAAGTGTGCAGTACACAATTAGCATTTTTGGTGTATTATCTATTTTTTGTATTTCCTGTAGTTCCATAACTGTATCGACGTCATTCATATATTTAAACTAATGCTAACTTTTTGCTCTAGTGCTAACTATTAAATATGGAGTTATTAACACAAACCAATATCTAGAACGGTATTCTTCAAGGTAAAATCTCGAAGGTCATTTTTAACATAAATTTCGGGACCACTATTTCATGAGTTAATAATATAATAAGTAACAGCGTTGAGCATAGATCTGGGTTCGGCGGGATGAGGTTCAGATTTGAATGTAATCCAAATTTAAATCCTTGACCGATGTAAAAATTGTTATAGCATAAGATAAACCCCAGTCAGATTTGTGCCCTACCCCCATCAACATACAATTCGATTCCTGTGATAAAACTGCTATCATCAGATGCTAAAAACAAAACAGCTTTTGCTACCTCATCTGGACTTCCCATCCGACCCAGAGGGATTGAATCCACAACTCCCACTTTGACCTGTTCTTCACCCACTTGCAACCCACTAATTGCCGCACTGCCGGCAGGTGTATCAATTCGTCCCGGACTCACGACATTTACTCGAATCTTGCGGTTTTTTAGCTCTACAGTAAATGAACGAGCCAGTGACCGCACGGCGGCTTTTGTTGCTCCATAAACACTCAACCCTTCCACACCCTTAGATCCGGCGACAGATCCTGTCAGAACTATTGAACCCCCTTCATTAAACAAGGGAAGTGATTTCTGAACTGTGAAGAATAACCCTTTGACATTTACACCAAATGTTTTATCAAAGTAGGTTTCAGAAACCGATTCCAATGTAAATAAATCCATTATGCCGGCATTAGCGAACAGGACATCTATCTTACCTTTTTGTTCCTTGACTTTATCATATAACCTATCAAGATCATCAAGCTTTGACACGTCACCTTGAACACCCGTAACGCTTTTACCAATATGGGTGACCGCCTGATCGAGCTCCTTTTGACGACGACCTGTAATGAAAACATGTGCACCCTCATCAACAAATCGTTGTGCCGTTGCGAGACCTATGCCGCTGTTTCCACCAGTTATAACAGCTACCTTTCCTTCTAGCTTTTTCATCATAATTTATTTGTGTTGGAAAGTAATAAACAGCAATATTTCGAATTCTTAAGCAGAACAAGAAATTACTTCATTACAACGAGATTATTTGGATTGGAATGATAAATTAACTTGGAGGTCCTTGGGTCAGGTACATTGCTCTTTCCGGCTTTATTCTTACTATGATTCTCTTTTCATCAGGAGAACGGAGCTCAGTTGGATATTTATCAACGCCAAGGTATTTCTTTGCAAGTTTATCTACGTGCTCTTCAGCACCTTCATTAGTCTGTTCAAAAACTCTTCCTCTCACTACAACCATATGATATGGATTGTTTTGATCAACCACNCAGATAGCTACCCTGGGATCTCTAGATATATTCTTGTGCTTTAATCTACCTTCGGCAGTGTTTACGATAATGTTGCCATCTTCGATGTCTACCCATATCTCGGTAACCTGTGGTGAACCATCTTTCATAAGAGTGCTCAAATAACCAAAATTTTTTCCTCTAAAAAGTTTAGACATAGGTTCTGTTATTTGACTTCTATCCTTGTCCACCCGACTTCACTCCGGAAACTTGGCCCCGAACATGGGAAGCCCGCTCTTTGACTGTTCCTGGGTCGCCTCGTCTTGAATCACATCCCAGTGCTCCACCAGAATCCCGCCCTCGATGCGAACGATGTCGACTGCAATCCAGTTCACAGGCTGGCCGAAGCCAGAAAACCGTCCATGGACTATTACGAAATTCCCATCGGCCGCAATCGTTCCCGGCTCATACTTCAAAGTTGGCGGGATGCTCTTAATGAGATTGAACAGGCCCTCGCGACCCGGCGCGATGTGAGCACTGTGCTGGATGTATTTGGGCGACCAATAGCGTTCAGCCGCTACGTAGTCACGCTGGTTGAACAGTGTGTCGAAAGCTTCAAGGACAAGTGCTTTGTTTTTCTCTTCAATTATGTTGCTCATATTAATTCTCCTCCCCCGAAGGCTTATCAAGCTTTGACATTATATTTGAGCCCATCCACCATCAACTGATAATTCAATGCCAGTGACGTAGCTGCTGTCATTCGAAGCAAGGAATTCTACTGCCTTGGCGATTTCGTCAGGAGTACCTGGCCGGCCTAGTGGCGTAATCCCGGCGAACTGAGACTTCATCTCGTCGATCTGCTGGTCGTTCCCAAGCGCATTCCAGATGGGTGTGATGACCATCCCCGGGCTAATCACGTTGACGCGTATCTTGCGATCCTTCAGGTCAACAGACCAACTTCGAGCGAAGGACCTCAACGCCGCTTTGGTTGCAGCGTAAACGCCAAAAGCGGGTAAACCCTTGAATGATGCTACTGANGCATTNACCACTATTGAAGCGCCGTCGGGCATTAGCGGCAACGCCTTCTGAACTGTGAAGAGTGTACCTTTGACGTTGANGTCGAATGTTTTNTCGAAGTGGGCTTCATTGATCTGCCCCAGGGGACTGNGTTCAGCTACCCCAGCGTTTGCGAATAGGATATCTATTTGGTCTTNCTGTTGCTTGACAGTGTCATACAAGCGATCAAGATCTGTGAGATTTGACACGTCCCCTTGAACACCTATGGCATTATCGCCGATCTCCGTTACTGCTTCATCGAGTTCTCTTTGACGCCGACCGGTGATGTAAACACGTGCACCCTCTGAGGTGAACCTCTTTGCGGTAGCTAGGCCTATGCCGGTGCTTCCGCCTGTTATAACAGCTACCTTTCCTTCAAGCTTTTTCATCATTTCGTTTTTTTGCTGTAGTAATTTTGTTTGATTCATACTAATACGTGTATATACACGTACTTATAAGTGTATCTACACGTATTTAATTTAAAAACATTATATGTTAAGGTATCGGGGTAAACCTTTTATTAGTAATGCGTGTATATCAACCTAGTAAAGAATGAAGGAACGAAATACTAATGCAATACTGGAACAAGGAATGTCTGGAGGGTCCTGTACATGTGGTGAATTGAGGAAGGCAGCTAGAGCAATAACACTACTTTATGATAATGCATTCAAGTCAAGTGGTCTGCTTTCCACGCAGCTTTTTGTGCTAGATTTCATCGGTAACAATGACTCAATAAGAATTTCAGATCTTGCTAAGAAGCTAGGGCTAGATAGAACGACTTTGACCCGAAATCTATCTGTTTTGGAGAGACAAGGTTTTATCAAGATCTCATCTGGAAAAGACCACCGAACGAGAATTGTGACAGCTACTCAGAAAGGACGTAGCGCTGTAGCCAAAGCTCTTCCTCTCTGGAACGAAGTTCAAGGCAAAGTGAAACAACAAATGGGTGAAAACTCATGGCGTGAATTAATGCAAAATTTGGGCCATTTTGTAACAGTAGCTGATCAATTAATTGATCAAAACTAAGAAAAATGTTTAAACCGAATAAAAACATTAATTTCAGAATAAGTAAAACTTAGATCCTGCAAAATTCATGCGGTGCCTTTTTGTCATCTGAATTTGAGGAAATATTGTAATCCTTGATGGAAGCTATATTTATCATTATTGAGTGAATGCCAAAACCAAGACATATTCAGGACTAGTAACGTCGATGTGAAATTCTGAGGGATTCGGACCGTCGGGAGTCGAATTATTAACAATTCGGATCCAAAATTGTTTCTGAAGAAGGACTCAAATAATTAGATAGAAAATTATTTTATACTTATTATGGGAACAGTGGGATTTGAAACATTGCCGCAAAGTGGAGTCAGCTGCTCGGAGGGGATAATACTAGTGGGGCCCCGTAAACTTACCAGTGTTGATCAAAATCATAAACTTCAGATAAATTTCCAGTCCAATTAGAGCCTTCGTACAGTTCAGCTTCTTATCTTAAAAGATTCGCCACAATCATCTTTTCAAATTCTTCATCAGTACTGTTCTTCCTTGCATTAATCAATTCTACAGCATCATTACCAACTAAGTACCTATGCTCTGGACTTTCTTTGGTTATTGAATGCAGTATTACATTTGCAACATCTTTTGGGGGTGTCCCATTCGCAATTGTCGAAAACAGATTTTCTTCCATTTTGTTCATTAATTGTGAGTAGGAAGAATTTGCTTCTAGTGTCTTCTTTGGCGTTGCAAAAGCAAAGTTTGTATTAATTACGCCTGGTTCAATTAATACTATTTTGATTCCGAATTGCTTCAACTCATATGACATCGATTCACTTAGACCTTCAAGTGCGAATTTACTGCTAACATAGGCCGAACCCATTGGAAAACCAATGCGTCCAGCGACTGAGCTTACGTTAACTATTGTCCCACTCCTCTGTTTTCTCATTATAGGGATTACTTCCTTAATGACTCTGATAGCTCCAAAAAAATTAGTCTCAAATTGTGCTTTTATCTCATCTAATGAACTGTCCTCAACACTTCCCATTAATCCATATCCTGCATTATTAACTACAACTTCAATTGATTTCTTTTCGTTTAAGATATTTTTGATCGCATCGGCAACTGATCTATCATCATTGACATCTAGTTGCATCACCCTAAGCGGAAGATTTTCTCTTTTAGAAACTTCTGTTATTTCTTTAGATTTATTCATATTTCGCATAGTTGCAAATGTATCAAATCCATATCTCGCAAGCAGCAATGCCGTTTCATATCCTATACCACTTGAGCTTCCAGTTACTAATGCAACTTTTGTCATGTTCAATATGTTGTCACGTGTCTTATAATATTTGCTTACGCAAATTGGTGTATCATGATAGTTAAAGAACCAAATAGATGATATCAGGGAGTTAATTAGTCAGAATGCAGTGGGATTCGGAATGTGCAAGTATACGGGCTCTTATTTTCTATTTAGCTTTTCTGAAGCATGGCTTATGTGCCTTTCGACTTCTATATGCCTGTCTGCAATAGGGGTAATACAAATAACTTCTGCAGCCTCTTTTGTAATGAAGACGCTGGTCTGGGTTTGCTCTTGAAGAGTACGATTTGGATTCTTCTGAAATATTTTAACCACATAAATTCCCTTGAATATGTGAATAATACGATTCCGATCGAGAGTTAAATGTATACTATGGTGAAAAAAATAATTATATTTCCGTTATTTAGCCAAGTATCAATCCAGGACACTTGAATTTTGCCTAAGTTAAGGTCTGTTTCTGGATAATTTTCCCAATTGTATTACATCTCCTATCTAAAAGAAGGAACAATCCAGTTTTTAGTATCTTAATTGTAAGAAATATAATCTCTTCACTAATTCTTATCTTTTTTGATGATAGACCTAAGTGTTTTTAACAAAGTTTCTACATCCCAGGATCCTTCGTAACGTATACCATTTAAGAAAAACGTTGGCGTACCTTCAACGCCGCTTTTAACTCCGTTGATAAGTGAATCCTTTATTCCGGGTGCATATACATGTTTTAATATTTCTGCCTCAAATTTTTTGATATCTAATCCAACTGTTCGGGCATATTCCAATAAATGACTATCATCTAATGCATTCTGGTGTTCAAATAGATAATCATGCATATCCCAAAATTTGTCTTGAGACGCAGCTGCTTCAGCTGCTTCAGCAGCTTGTTGCGCATGTGGATGTATTTCCGCAAGAGGAAAATTACGAAAAACAAAGCATAGAGTTTCACCAAATTTTCTTTTTATTTCTTTAACTATTGGATATGCGTGACCTGTGTAGGGACATTCAAAATCACCATACTCTACTAAACTTATGGGTGCGTTAACTGGTCCTTGAATATGGTCATAACCCATTTTTATTGGTACTGTCAGTTTCTTGGTGCCTTCAGACATCTTAATTAATATAGACCATGCCTATTATTTCTCTTTTTTGTTCTAGACCTAGTTGATGTATTGCAGCATACTCGATCATTATAGAACTTTTATTTACATGCTGTTGGTAATAATCATTCTTACGTCAAATACAATGTATTTAGAAAATTCTGTGTGTTTTTCTACTATCCATCTTTGAAATCTATGTTTCTATGTCCACCATCACAAAATGGTTTATTTTCTGAAGCATCACAACGACTGTTATAACATTTTATAATTTGCTGCGCTTGTAAGAATATTGAATGGATGCGAACAATAAATCTGGGGGGATTGATTGCTGTATGTATTTAGAATAAATAATTGATACTTATTCTCCGATAAGTGATCATAGAAGCAGTTTCTTTGATCATATTTTTATAGGTGTCAATAATCCTTACGAAATTGATATCCGCTCTTTTTAATAATGAGTGTGTATAATAGATAATATGTCTCATAAAATGGAGATATTTAAAATGAAATCAAATCAGGGTGTCTTGATGTTATTGTGCTTAAGTTTTGCAATCACTCTCAGTGTCGTAATAACAACTAATCATGGATGGGCTCTCGAGAATAAGACATTAATGCAACAGCAGGGAATACAGAATATGACAGCAAATACTACAAGCACGAATATTATTCTAGTTCATGGAGGATGGGCAGATGGATCTTCTTGGGGTAGGGTAATTACTACTCTAAAGGACTCAGGACATAAGGTTATTGCTGTAAATCTTCCTCTTCACAATCTAGCTGATGATGTAGCCACAGTAAAACGTGCAATTGACGTAATTGGTAAACCCACAATTTTGGTAGGGCATTCTTATGGCGGGGAAGTAATNACGAATGCTGGTTATAATAATCCCAANGTAACAGGACTTGTCTATATTGCTGCCTTTGCACCAGATGAAGGTCAGTCGCTCTCAACTTTTGTAGATGCAAAGAGTTTTCCGCAAGGATTTTTGATTTTGGATAGTTCAGGACTTGCTTACATAAATCCCGACATGTTCCATGATAGATTTGCTCAAGATGTTAAACAGCCTGAAGCCGACATCATGGTTGTAGCACAAAAACCATTCAATGCATCAATTTTTGCCGAAAAATCTGGTCCTCCAGCTTGGAAACAACTACCTACTTGGTATCAGATTTCTGATAGTGACCTGATGATTCCTCCAGATGCTCAACGTCAATTTGCAAAACAAATGAATGCTACCACGATTTCGGTTAACGCTAGTCATGCATCCTACGTATCACATCCAGATGAGATCGCCAAACTAATTCTTGATGCAGCAAAAGGTAAAGCTACTCAATAGTAAATTCAAACGGCTAATGTAGATGTTTGTTTTAACTTTACTAAAACAAAGAACTGTATATGAATAACGGCGCCAGCATAATCCTAATTCCTATTTTTAAACTTTAAACGTTATCCATATTTTTAATGCTGACTGTAGGTACTATAGTATAATATTGATATTAATTGATCTAAAGTATCATCCGCATCGCATTCTAATTTTTGAAGGATTAAATCTGTTCTTGAAGTACTTTATGAATGAATGATATTGCGATTGACCCTTCGCCCACTGCCGAAGCAACGCGCTAAATGCTGCCGCTTCGGACGTCGCCTACTGCAAAAACGCCCGGCAAACTGGTTTCAAGTGCTAATTTTCTCTAGTATCAAAGAGTCAACACATCTATGGAATTAATTTTAAAAAGCATTTGTTATGGACGAGCCTCCAATTGTAAAGGCACTTCATAAATTCTGCCATATCTGTTAATAACGACTGTTACTGTATCACTAACCATCTTTTTCTTTCTGATATATGATGATATTTGTGAAGGATTCTCAATCTTGTTTCCATTTATTTCTTCGATTATGTCTCCTCTTCTTAACCCTGCATTTTCTGCCGGACTATATGGCTCGACATTGACTATTAGCGCACCATGTACTAGCGGCAACCTGTAAAAGCTAGCTATTCTAGAATTCAATTTTACTGTACTTATTCCCAGCCATGGTCGCGTGACATGCCCATTCTCTACCAAGTCGGTTAATACTGATTTTACAGTATTAATAGGAACTGCAAATCCGATTCCTTGCCCATACGGAATTTTCGCTGTATTTATTGCTACTACTTCGCCCTTTGTGTTAATTAATGGGCCACCTGAATTTCCGGGATTTATTGCTGTGTCAGTTTGTACTAACTCCAAGATCCCATTTTCAAATTGAACGTTTCTATTTAATGAACTGATAATTCCAGCAGTTACAGTTGGTCCACCAGTTAGGCCGAATGGATTACCCAATGCCATGACTATTTGCCCGACCTTGAGCTCCTCAGAGTTTCCAAAATTTGCAGGTTGCAGTTTAACCTCATCTTTACCATTACTGTTTATATCATGAAGTTCGGCCCTAACCACGGCTAAATCAGTTTCCTCATCTGTTCCTATTACTTTTGCATTAACCTGTTTTGAATCTCCAAATGTTACTCTTAATCTATCAGTCCCATCTATTACATGATTATTTGTGAGTATGTGTCCTCTACTATCAATAACAATACCCGATCCAACTCCTTGTACTGGAAATACCCTAAATAGCTGATCCTGCATCATTCTAACACTGGCAATGTTGACTACACTCTCGCTGACTTTTTCGACTGCATTTACAATCGAATCTTCCGATATTGGTATCAACTTACAATCACTCCATCAAAAGTTATATCGGTCATCCGATATAATATAACTCTTAACCTATTTATATATATCGCATATC
>Ga0065707_10000590_pt1 | contig 27862 bp, 31 predicted proteins | sample SwiRhicommuniRL3_FD_59094 | JGI IMG/M metagenome (GOLD analysis project Ga0065707, IMG submission 59094) | Switchgrass rhizosphere bacterial communities from Rose Lake, Michigan, USA - RL3 v2 (version 2) | ecosystem: Host-associated > Plants > Roots > Rhizosphere > Soil | place: East Lansing...
TCTTTGACACGAGTCATCATTTCTGGAAAATAATGAATAATAGTTGCCAGATGTCCAAAAGTACGCTCTTGCATTTATTGCTGAACAGGAATTGGCGATATTCTAACAAAAACTTTCTACTTGGATTTGGTTTATGAATCGCAACTTCCAATAAATTAATTAGATTTTTTATTGGATGTTTAACATTGTAGCTAACCCAGAATATTCAAATAATAATCCTCCAGAACGGGAACTACATTGTTTGCATATTACATACTTAAATAGTATTTCTCACTATAATTTTACAATGTTATCGGTATCATGTAGAGAAGTGGGCGTCGACTGCGATTATGTAGGAAAGGGCGAAACGGAAAATGAATTAATGGATAATTTGATAGAACATGCAATAAAGGATCATGGTTATACACGTGAGGACGTGCTAAAACCCGAAATGCAGGAAAAAATCAAAGCGCATATACACAAATCATAAGACAAAAAAGTAACCACCATCGATTCTTAATTACCGGTTTGTAGTACTGTTGTTACTGTGAAGAGGAATCGACATTTATTTTCATCTTTTTATAGTATGGTAAATGGTATCTAGTACGATTAGGTATATTGCCTATGCGAACATACCTAGTTACGAAGCTTTGGATCCCTAGCCAGGATTATTATGCTCAAAACGACAAATGCTACTTGAAATATTTCTACTACAACTGCGGTTTCACCTATTGATCCCCCTCTACCATTAATTGGATTTCCTGGAAACCTTGTAATAGTCCAAATAATTATAAAAGTTAGAGTTCCTCCGATACCAACGTAATACCAGGCTTTATTCCATCCTCTTATAGTAGGAAGAACCCAAAATATTTGAGCCAGTCCTCCGATTAAGAATAGTAAACCTGTATTAAAGTTTCTGTCAATAGAATTTGCAACCAAAGACAGATGCAATATGCCTGCAATAAAAGTACTACCGGCAGCACCATACCTTAATAGACTAAATTTTTCTCTCATTTTTGTAATAGATTTATTTAACGCGTTATAAAAAAGAATCGGTCATTTGTTCTTAATTTGCGATAAAAAATCTTTATAATATTAAAGATGTTGGTTTCAAGTATTTTATTGTTACCAACAATTATTAACTATATTCTGTTCCGTTATAACATTATCTTTTGCTAGTATTTTTCCTGTGTATGACTTTGACCCAGCTGCACAATATTTTTAGTTTTGAAATCTCGATATTCTAAATATACGCAGTATGATTGACCATTTGTGCTCTTAATGTAATAGGATTGCATAAAAAATATAAACAATATCTAGTATAATTATGTGTGAATAAAATATATCTAAGAATTTTGTTTCTGGTTGTTCTGGTTAGTTCAGTTTTAGTATCGGGAAACTCAGTTAAACTAGTAAGCGGACAGACTTCTAATATGGTAACAAATGTTACGGATCTCACAAAATCCGACCTTTCTAACGCTGATATTCAATTAGAAAATAAAACCGTTGATTATTTTAATCAGGCGCATGGGTATCTTGTATTTCCAAGTAAATCAAACGCTAACAATAGTGAAATTAATAGTAACATGAAACATCCTGGAGTCGTCATGATCCATGAAAACAAAGGACTAAATGAGAATATCAAAAATATGGCAAATCTTTTGGCTAAAAATGGTTATGTTGTACTCGCCGTAGATTTATTTAAAGGTGAGGTTACCACTGATCGAAATCGTTCATCTGAGTTAACNCAACAGATCAGGGATAATCAAAATGTAGCAACCTCTAATTTAAAATCAGCNGTTAAATACCTGTCTTCACTTCCGAATNTAAACCCGGAGAAGATAGTATCATTAGGTTGGTGTTTTGGAGGAGGGCAATCTTTACAGCTTGCCCTCAACAGTCAGGATCATCCATTGGCGGCTACTATAATCTATTATGGTCGTTTGGTAACAGATAATGCAACCCTCGCAAGCATAAAGTGGCCTGTATTGGGTATATTCGGAGATCAGGATATGTCCATACAAGTTGACATGGTAAAGGCGTTTGAATCAGCCTTAAAATCAAATGGCACACCAAATGAGATCTATATATACAAAGGAGTCGGTCATGCATTTGCAAATCCATCAGGCGATAATTATGCTCCGAAGGAAACTCAAGACGCATGGCAAAAGACATTGTCATTTCTTAAGAAGTATACAAGCGAATAATCAATCATACGAAAGCAAACCAAAAGAAGTTGTGGTCATACCAAATGGAATGTCATTCTTGCTCCTGATGTCGCTTGGATATAAAGTTGAAATTGTCGAAAGTGTCGAAATTTTTCTGAATGCTATAGTTCATAGCAGTACTCTTGGCAAAAACAATTTACTCTCTCAATTGCCTTCCAAATTAGTTTTTATAATTGGGTATGACATGAAGTAATAATGCACAAAAAGAGCATTGTATCTATAAAAGCAGAGCCAACAGAAAAATACAAAGATAAATTCACAGGAGATTTTGTAATCAAGAGCGTATTAGATAAAGACGATTCAAGCGAACAGGAAATGTATAATGTAACTTTTAAGGCTGGCTGTAGAACTAGGCCGCACATACATGCTTCAGAACAGATATTGATTGCCACTGAGGGAAAGGGTGTAGTAGTATTCGCAAAAAGGATAAAGATCGATCCAGCTCAAATTACTAAAACAGAAATAGAAGTTGAAAGTACCATCATGATGGAAAAAGGTGATGTAATTTGCGTTCCGGCTTTTGTTTTGCATTGGCATGGATGCATAGATAATAAAGAAGACTTTACTCATATTGCGATACGAAAGAGGACGGAATTGGATAATATTTGGTTCTAATGATAACTGGGGTTATTCTATGCTAGTAACTTGACCCAAGGCCGAACAATGTTTGGCATTTCTTATAGAAACAATTAATTATTTCATTAATTCCGCATATACTAACTTTATTAATTCCCCATGCGTAAATAAATTAGAAAATGGAGCAGATTTTGCAGAAGAGACACTTGAAAAAAATTAATTTATTCGAACAATCTATTAGATCAGAAGAAACCAAAAAGGTATACATAACTTGTTTAAAGAAATATTTCGAATTTCCGGGAGCAATAAAAGTTATTGATAATGTCAATCCAGATGGAAAAAAGGTAGAAAATCATATAATAGACTTTATTTCTTTAAAGAAACAGGGTAAGGGTTTTGCTGGAATTAGTAACTATGTTTCTGCTATCTGTAAATACTATAAAATGAATGATGTTGTACTAGACACAAACAAAATACATCAATATTTACCAAAGTTTAGAAAATCAAAGAAAGATAGAGCCTATAGATACGAAGAGATTCATAGACTGTTGGATGTAGCGGATGAAAGGATGCGAGCCATCATATTTTTATTAGCCTCTACTGGCATGCGTATTGGAGCAATACCAGGTTTAAGATTAAGGAATTTGGAAAAGTTGAATCTGATTATGATATCTACAAGATTACTGTCTACGAGGGTTTTAATGAAGAATACATTACTTTTTGCACCTGAATGTACCCGCGCAATTGATGAATACTTAAGATGCGGCAGCAATATGGTGAGAAATTCACGCAAGACTCCTTTTTAATCAGAGAACAGTTTGATGTTAGAGATCCGTTTGCTATATCAAAATGCAGACAACTAAGGTCGAATACTCTGACTAAAAAGTTAATTGACCTTGCAGAGCGTTCCGTGATAAGAGAAAAGGAAATCTTAGTTGAAGGAAGTAATAGAAAACGCGCCGAAATGAGAAAAAATGTTCCTATCGCTCATGGTTTTCGCAAGTTCTTTACCACTCAATTGGTAGAACCGGATTTAAAGACTGAGTTAAGATGGCTGTTAGAAGGCCATAACTTGAGAGGAAATGATTCTCACTATATTAGAGTATCAGAAAAACATTTACAGGAAGAATATGAAAAGGCAATTAATTGTTTGACAATAAATGAAGAAAATAGACTTAAACGAACAGTTGAAATCCTGAAAATTGACAAATCACAACTTGAAGCAATATCAAAAGATGTTGCATTTTTGAAAAGAAAATATAAGAAATTAAAGCCCCAAACGAACTTATTTTAATATTTGTTTTCTTCTATATCAGCATGGATAGAATTGATGAAATAGGCGAGGAAGGGATATGTTACCAGTGTGGAGAGAAGAAATACATTAAATGGTACCAGGGAAATAAGGTATTCTGCGAAGATTGTTGGGAGAAAGAAACAAGAAAGCGGACGGAAAAAGATTAAAAATAAATTTTATTTACCATCAACTGGCTCTAAAGGAATCTTATTATCTATTGCTTTATTCTTGGCATTAAGGTAAGTCTTGAATGCTTTTTCAAGTGCTTCGGCTGTATTGTGAGCATAGATATGCACTGAAATCCTTAAGCCTTATGCAGTTTCTTCTAGTTTCAAACTGTGGCTAAACATTGGTTGTTGTTCCGGCATTGATGCGCTCGTCATTTACTTATTTTCACGCCTCCAATCTTCATAAATTGCATCAAGTAAACTATTTGGTTTCTGTTCTTCTTGTTTATGTTTCTCTACATGCTATACAACTAGGCAAAACTTTGGTACAACTTGACCACAAATAAAACAGGTCCACTTCATGCTTTCATCAACCTTTCTATGCTTACAATTACACCGAGGGATTCCAGTTTTTTCTGTACTGCTTCAAAAGTAATTTCTTGCTAAAGCCATCATCTCAAGGCGAATCACTACCGACCAGGATGGTGATAAAAACTGTAATGAGTGCGATTGGTGGATGTAGGAAATATTTGAGCCCCGGGAATTATATGGTAATAAATACCAATTAATACCAACATATATATGCTGTTGTGTGTAATATAATAACATGGCATCAAATAAAGAAGTAAAAAATACAGAAAACATCAATCTCGCTCTCGACGAAACAAAATCAACAGTTAAAAAGACTACAGATGAAGCAATAAAGGAAATTCCACGGTTTACTAAAGCCGTTAACGAATATCAAGAAGAGACCATTCAAGCAACAAAAGACATAGCAGATAATTTTCTAGAATCTCAAAAAGAGGTTATCCACTCAATGCAGTCCTTATGGGTTCCGTACATTGAAAATGTACAAAATTCATACGCATCATATTGGGTATCACCACAAAGATTCACAGAAAACTACGCAAGAGCAGTAAGCAATATTACAGACAGCACAATAGCCGCAACCAGATTAGCAAATAACGAACTGTTTGCATCTATGGATGCATGGAAAAATTCAATGCAGCACGCAAGAGACAACGCAAAAGAATTTTCACGGTTCAGTGCTAATGTCGCAAATACATTCGAAAACGCTGCAAGAGACAATTTAAGAGACTTTTCAAGAGAAGTAGAAAGACATTCAAGACGAGAATAAGCGCAACATTAGATAGATTAATAAAAATTAATCTATCCACTCTTAATTTTTATAATAATAAAATCCAATATTCATTATTTTTCCCTTTCTGATCAAAATTTTTTAAATTGTTATCATCTATCAGAATGATTTTTATATCGTTGGTTTGTATGGTAAACCTCTACTTTAATGTAGAGCGCCAGGTGGAGCCGTGCATCTCACCCGATAAATGGTTCCACCGGTGTTTTATTATAAAACGATTTCTAATCCTATTTGCGTAGGCTGAAAGATGATTTAAACCTTATTGTGATCTCTGCTAATTAGAAATTCTAAATTGCGGACACTCACATTTACTACATTTAGTAGGGCTATTATTCGGTGACTTTCGGACATGATGAAACCGTTTATGTCCGCATTGACATCTATCATTTTGACTCAAGGATATTTTGCTTAGATCGCCAACTTATTAAAAATGCCGATGCCTTTCTGTAAGAAAACTAAGGTAAGCCATGTTCTTATATTTTGTAGCATACATCTGATTACTCTACCAAAAATAGAGACTGGCCGGTTGGGATTCTTTAACGCATCCGCTTCCAAACGCTTGCGCTTCCAGTCCCACCGGTTTTAGGATTTAGCAGTCCCTCCCTTAAATGAACACTGTATATTAAATCCTCAATAGTCGAATTAACCTTATGACTATAGATCAAATATTACAACAAGAAATTGATGAATCAAACAAATGGCTTGATAGAGAACAAGATGAAAGTGTCTACAAAAGAGAACTTAAGAAAAGAATTGAATTATTAAATTGGGTTTTAGAAAATATGAAAAAACCTGATGCTAAGATATGTGATTTAATTGAATCTAGAATGAATAATATTGTATTGACACTGACCACGGCGAACCGTATCATGCAACATTACCTAACAATAAGATTGTTGCCATTTCTACAATGACAATGTTTACCGACACACCTGTTAAAGTGACTGATACGCCTATAAGTACAGGTTCATTACAATTTACTGGAAGTGCTCTGGTTTTTCATAAAACAAATGGCGAGCCATTTACCGTACACTGTTGATGCCCTTGCAAGGACACCAAATAATTAAAAGGTCCTTGGATCAAGATTACTAGTCCGTTTGAGTAATGAGTATGAATTCGGAAATAGCATGATTTACTATACTGACTGAATTCTAATAGTGGATAATTTTATTTAATATTTCCTGCATAAGCTTACAAAGCAATGGAAAGAAATACTAAAGAATTTTCATTTCTTGCCGATGCTATGCTCGGTAAAATTGCTAGGAAATTGAGAATATTTGGTTTTGATACAATTTATGACTCTAATTTGAATGATGAAAATATTTTGAATTCATCAAACTACATAGGCAGAATAGTACTAACAAGCGACAAAGAGTTGTTTTACAGATGTAAGAAAAAACGAATAGCTACCATTCTTACTTACAAAGAAACAGAAATAGAAAACTTAATTACTATCTTTAGGACTCTAAATATCAAATACATCAATTCGCCAACAGTCCCTTATGTATGTACTAGTTGTAATGGAAAATTAGATAAAATTTCTGATAATAGTTTGATCAATACCAAACTTTCAGACGAATTATTGCAATCCCATAAAATATTCTACAAATGCACAAAATGTAATAAGATTTATTGGGCAGGCAGTCATATGAAACGAATTTCGAGATTAATTAATGAAATAAATTCCAATTTGACATAATCGTGTTTTGATCTTGCCTAAATTAGCATTTATCTGCTGCACAATTCATAAAGTACGGCGATTCTATAATATCATATAATTATGATATGTCCTTGTTGTGGAGAGCATCTAATATGTGAGAAGGAAACTGAAAAGCTCAAATCATATAAGTGTTTGTCATGTGGATTGAAAAACACTGAGCTAAAGGAAAGCGCCTGACATGTGTAACCGCTAAGATGAAGTTGATGTTAGAATCTCAATATCCTATTTTACGATTTGCGTGTTAGATAATAATAATTTATTATATCTCCTTCAATGCTTTTCACCTCAATATCTTTGAATCCAGCTTCGGTGAGTTTCTTTATGGCCATTTCTTTACCCCACATAGTACCAAGACCTTCGCCCTTGCGAGCTAAGGAGACAGACATACAATGCATGGTAGATATTGTATAAAGTGCAGGTGCCAGAAGAGCATCAATATTTTTGTGTACATGACTCGATGCGGCGATATCTTGCATCAGAAATAACCCATCCTTATTTAAAGAGCGATTGATAGCCTTTAGGACCTTTGTCGGTTGCACCTGGTCATGAATAGTATCGAAAGCTGTAATTACATCGAAATTTCCAATTTCTTCAATCAATAGTGCGTCTTTAACCTCAAATCTAACATTTGTCAGTCCCATTTTCTCTGCTTCTTTTTTTGCTGCAGATATGCCTTCACGAGAAATATCACATCCTGTAAATTTGGAGTTTGAAAATGCTTTACCCATGAGGTTGACAGCATGCCCTCTTCCACATCCAATATCTAAAACTTTAACTCCTTTTTTCAATCTGTCCATGATATTGGGATTTAATCGCAGAATCTGGCTAGTCAATTTACTGTCAAAAATTCTTGCTGTTTCTTCTGCCTGTAGCTGTTGAAATTTTGGATATTCTGAATATGGGAGACCTCCACCTTTCCGAAAACACTCAACAATCTTGTCTTCAACATTTCCCATTAGGGATACATATTGGGCAAACACAGCCAAATTGTCTACACCTGATTGCCTAGTTAGGAAAGCAGAATGTTCCTTCGGAAGATTGTATTTCCTCGTTAAGGGATCATATTTAACTATTTTTCCTGTTACCATAGCACCAAGCCATTCTCTAACATATCGCTCATCTAGCTTCGTCTCTTGTGCAATTTCTTGACTTGTGGATGGTTCCAACACCGACAAGATATCAAATAGGCCGGTTTTATATCCTATACTAATCATAAGTGACAGCATTCCCCCATTTAGAAATTGAAACATTTTTGAGGCAAATTCTTCTGCCATAGATTTGTCATAATTGTCAAAATCTTGCTTTCCCATTGGAATCTATGAATAAATTATTCAATTTAAATATTTTTGATACTTAAATTTGTAAATTCGAAATTAAGACTTGTACATTATTGGTACTATTCAGTGTTATTCAGTGTGGTAGAAAAAGTCTCTTAATTCCTATTTGCAGGATAATGTGAAATCAGTTTGGCTGTACACTGATGACACATGAATAATTCAAGGTAGATATTATTCAAAGAATGAATAAATTTGGTTGTCTATTTCCACTCCCAAATAATACCTGACGCTGTACCATTGGACCAGTATTTGTAAACATATAGACCAACTACATTATCGAGAAATCCGAGGCGACCTTCTGGATTGCTTTCGAAAATCTGAATACCTTTGTATGTCTCAATTCCATTATCGTCTGTTTTCCCCACATCATGGCCAGTGTAATTAGCAATTTCACCATCTATCGTAGTAAAATTTCCTTTTCCGATACTTGTAGAATTACTTTTATCTAAATGAGTAGTCACGAAAGTCCCAAGATCAGTAATATTTCCTACACCATTCAAAATCCCGGTAGCATTAAAGGAATCCTGTGTTTGCATCGGATCGTTATTAACCGTTAACGAACCCACTCTCTTATGACTGGTTTCCTGATATATAGGCGAACCAAAGAACGACGTAAGATTCTCGAAATTTTGGAGTTTCGACGATATATCACTGGTATTCAATATGTTGGATACTTGTTCCTTAACAACACTTGGCCCTTGGCCGAGAGCATCGTGATTAAGAATATTATGAGAGGGGACTACTGCTCCTATCAAGGAAACCGAAATTAATAGAAAGTACTTGCTACTACCTGATTTCATTGTGACTACTTGTAGTTCGGTTTTTATATATTTTTTTACGTTTTTTCTCATGATTCCATATACTGTTAGTAGCATAAAAATCGAATCTAATGGCCATTATTCACTAGTAGAATCATCGCTGAAAAGTACTCCTGCTTGAACTTGGTTGGAATCAGTAGATATCTTTTTGAAATATGAATGAATCACAAAAAAGACTATTTTGTTGATGGAAATACCCGCCATGAGAATAGACCAGGGATAATGATGATTATGCATTTCTATATATTGGTATCATTTTTCATCCACTCTCTTTCTTCAAGATATCCAATCAGTTTTATCATTTGTTCAACTCTAACTTTACCTCCTACCTCGCTATTACAAAATTTAAAACGTCCTATTAATTGAGAATGTTCTGCTTCAGAGAGACTACCCTTTTCTTCAATAAGATCAAAGAATAAATCCTCTTTTTCAGTATGTATACTTATGAATACCGAATATGCTTTCAAGAATCTAGCTACTCTTTCCCTAGAATTAAGTCCGTCTTCCCAGGATACTAAACTTTGAACTAACATCTTAGCTATTCTTCTGCCCAGTTCGTGTTCTATTAAGAATTTTCGTATCTCCTCAGAAAAGCTATCTTTTTGGTTCATTTGTGGGAAATATGCCTTCTCTTCCTTACCATGGTGTAATTTATCAACAAATTCCTGAATAAGCATTGATATTATTTTGATATCTTCTATGGGAATATCTGAGTTGTCATATATGAGATCAGAACATTTCTTTGCTATTCTACCAAGTCGATTTACAAGAACGTGATCTTGCTTGAGGTTTTTTGTTGCATTCAAGACCATTCAGAATTTGCGAAAAGACAAATGGTTCAAAAATGCGACAATAGTGATACGGTATATCAAAGAATAGCTCATGGATTAGCCACGATCAGGTTCTTTATATTTATTTAATTTTGCATTCCAAATTATACTATACTTACTAGTACTAACTTTGTAAGTTAGATGGAATTTAATTGGTATTAAAATCTTAATTGAAACTTGTAAGTATTCTCAATATCTTTTTTGGTAGCGTTTGACTTTCAAAATGTTGGTCTAAATGCGATAGCCTTGAATCTATACAACTTCCTGCGTTGCAAGTTCTTGTTTGCCTAGTGGTAATAATAAATATCTATTTAAGTGGTTAGTCGTTTTCTATACTAATATATGAATGGTCAAAGGACAGGCAATAATCAAGAAATTGACCCCACTGAATTAAAAAAGAAAATAGATAATAACGAAGATATTTTCATTCTGGATGTTAGGACACCTCAAGAATATGAATCTTGGAAGTTATCATATGATAATCATCAAAATCCTAAATTGATTCCTGTTGATCGCTTATTTACGAATGATTCTAACTTGCTCAAAGAGATACCAAAAGATAAAGAGATTGTCACACTATGTGCTCACGGAAACAGGTCCATGATGGCAGCAAGGTTACTCAATCAATTAGGATATAATGTAAAAAGTGTCAGAGGAGGAATGGCGGGTTGGAATAAGGTCTACGATGATGCAGAAATTGTAGTTCCTAATGACGCTCCATTTAGAATATGGCAAATCAGAAGAATATCCAAAGGATGTATGGGATACATTATATCTTCTAAAGACGAAAGTACGGCAGTAGTAATAGATCCAAGTCGTGAAAATTATGAGGCTTTTCTAAATGTTGCGAAGGAAAATGGATTGAAAATAATAAAAATAATTGATACTCATCAGCATGCAGATCATGTATCTGGAGTAGCAAAATTGGCTAAAGCAATAAATGCACAGACACACGAGGAAGTAACGGCATATTTCAGTTCACTTGAAGAATACAATACCGAAAATACTGAAATTAATATCGAGTATATTAAAAATGGAGAACAAATTGAAATATCAAAGAAAATTTGGTTAAGAGCTATTCACACTCCGGGGCATACGAATGGTAGTTTTTCTTTCTTGATAGAGCATTCTGGTTCTGATTCCGATTCTGATAAAACTGATGGAATGAGGAGCACTGACAACCATATTCAGTATTCGTATTTGTTCACCGGAGATACACTATTCGTAGATGGTGTAGGGCGACCTGACCTTAGGGAAGAAGCAAAAAAATACGCTGAAATGCTATACGAGAGTTATCACCAAACGATAGTTCAATTACCAGACAATACCTTGATACTTCCTGCACACTTTAATGGAAGCTCAATTAGTTTAAAACACGCTGTCCCTATATCTGACACGATCGGTTCACTAAAGAAAAAAGTAACGCTTCTTTCCATGAACAAAGATGAATTTGTACATTTAGTTACTGACACCTTGCCAGCAAGGCCAATGAACTACAAGACAATTATTGATATCAATAAGAGGATTCTATCATTTGACAATATGCAAATGCCCGATTTAGAGGCTGGCCCCAATTCGTGTGCAGTATCCATAGAACCAAAATAATATTAAATTCACCGATCAATTAAATTTATTTTTTATTAATATATTTATAACTCAAAATCATACTCTTTAGCACTATATATATGTTCTAACTTACAGGATCAATTTAATTTTTCCTAGATGTCATATGGTGAACAGGGAATTGTGATGTGTGCCGCCTCGTTCAATTACGCTCACTATGCGACGATTGTATATCTCGTGTTGGCTGTCAATGTGGGTATCGTGGTCCCTGAAGAAGTGTTACTACCAGCAGTGGTTTGATTTTCTGGGCCCGTGATGCCTTGAAGTCCTTTTTCTTTCAGTATTTCATTGAGAATTTTCAGGTCGTAAAGTCCACTGAGGTCAGGTTTTGTTTTTCCGAGATATCCTATTTCAAATGCATCGGTTGCAGATTTGATGAGTGTTTCTTGCAAGGGATCGTAGGTTAGCTCGAGCCTTGAGAAAGCTTCCTTTAGTTGATCATCTGGAATAGTTTGACCTGTAAGTTTCTTTAGTTCAAAATTGAAAGTTTTCAAGGCTTCTTCTTTATGGCTGTTTATCCATTGTGTCTCATTTACATGTGCTTCCAAAAACTTCTTTATTACATCAGGATTATTTTTAAGATATTCGGGATTAACGATTATGTTTGCAGTAACAAATTTATCTGCGGGCCATAGATTTCGTTCATCCAAAAATAATCTACCATTGCCTTCCTTAATCAGTTTTTCACCCCAAGGCTCAGGTACCCAGGCTCCATCGATTTCTTTCTTTAAGAACAGTGTCAAAATATCAGGATTCTTTACCGGCAGAACCTCAACGTTTCCACCTTTGTCCTTTGTTTTGAATCCGTTATCAAGTAAATATTTCCTCAATGCTACGTCCTGGGTGTTTCCTATTTGTGGTGATGCGAATTTTTTACCGGCAAAGTCTTTTGTAGACTGAATACCAGAATCATTTCTTACTATGAAGACTGCGCCACCACTTGCTACTCCAGATATAACTCTGAGAGCCTTACCTTCAGAAACTACATAACCATTGACCGTGGGATTTGGACCTATGTACGCTGCATCGATTTGATTTGCCAAAAGGGCTTCTGTAGCCGAGGGACCAGCATTAAACGTTAAAGTCTTCAACTCTATATTATTTCCTAAAACCTTCTGGTAGTCTCCATTTCCTACTCCGATTAATGCTTGCGCGTGATTAATGTTCGGAAAGTATCCTAGTCTAAATACCTTTTTTTGAGATAACTGTGCGTATGCCAGATTTGAGAGAGACGGTGTTATAATAAATCCGGCTATAAGTAATATAGTCATCACTGCCGTGATTCTTAATTTATTTTTCATGTTTTCTACCTAAATCAAAGCATATTTGAATACTTGCAAATGTGCATAATTCTAATAAAATATGCATAAAATGCATTATTTATTTGAGATAGATAGGTTGAAGTACATAAGTAAATATTACAAAAGTGAAATTTTCCTATCCTATGTGTTATTTTCAATTTCAGTTTAATCGCTAGTATTAAGCAGACAAGCAAAACATGTTACTCTCAGAAGTATCTAGATAAATATTATCTGTTTAGAAACTTTTGAATGTTCATAACCATTCTGATTTGACTGGATAATACACCTTTCTTCTACTGTCATCCAAGCTGTTTCGTTCAATAATAAAACCCTGATTCCTTAAGTCTTCTATTGCGCTTTGGACTGTCCTTCTGGGCAAACGGGTAATACCAATTAGATCACTTTGTTCTATTGGATGCTTTGTTTTAATTAGATAGTAAATAAACTTCGATGCGGGACTTCCACCTATTTCCTTTTGTGAGAAGGTCATACCAAAAGATGATTTGGAAAGAAATCCACGCCGCTGAGATTCTACTGAAGCAACATTATCAATTGTGATTTCAGCAAGGTTCACTCTTTGACCAAATTCTGCTATCAATGCAGATTGTTGTGATGCTAAAGGCGCTTCAAAAATAAAAGTATTGGGCGGATATTTTGCAGTAAGAGCTGCAACGTAATTCCAAATGATGGAACTGTTTTGATCATAAATACCAACATTGATACCTTCGTTGGCTTCAAGGATAACTTTTTTTGAACCCAGCTTTATTGCATCATCAATCTTCAAAAGTGTGGTATCTATACCAATCTGATGTCTGGGATCTTTTTTACCTATCTTCCAGTTAAGTTTTAAGTCTGCAGAAAGTATGGAATCAGATATTCTTTTCTTTTTATCAATATCTAGATCAATACTGTTCTCACCAATTTCAATTATGTCAAAGCCGATTTTACTACACTCTGTTATGAACTTGTCAAGGGAATTCTCTGATATTGCATACTCTGTGAGCGTACTTCCAGTGGATACGTCTATATCAAACTGATGGTAGTAAAATATCCTCTTCTGAAGAAGATTATCAGTTATTAACAAAGGATAAGTGTTGTATATCTTGATTTGATCAATGAATGCAGATAGGATCTCAAAGTTCTCTCTATCAAAGGATTCGAGTTTATCCACTGTGAGCGTTAATCCTTCCTGACGCGGATTCTTATTATCTACCCTGTCTTTGACCAGATCATCAAGCATACGATGTCTATACAAATTTGCTTATATTGAATTTGCGATATGTAAAGCTACGAATCGAAAGAGACGTTATCTATTGCCCATTTTTTTACGTATCAATTCATGATTGCATTTAGATAGACCAACCCGTATGAGGATGTCAGTTGCGATTTAATTCAAATTCCTCTGGCTTGTGTTCCTAGAACAGGAATAAGTGTAATTAGAATAATCATGAAAATTCGAGATTTCAAACACAAATAGGGTTTTCAGACAATTGCAGCATGTATAAGAATGTATGTAATAATATACTCTAATTCGATGGCCTATTAATTCATCTATCTTGAGTTTTATTGACGAAGTTCGCTAATAAGGCAAAACTGAGTGCATAAGGCAGTGAAATTTTTATTGTACCGTGATGATAATTACTCATGAGATTTTTAGTAAGAGCGCAAATTTCCACCGACGCCGGGAATAGAATGATAAAGAATCCAAAATTCATGCAAAACCTTGAAGATTACATCAAAAAAGTAAACGCCGAGGCTTCCTATTTTTTTGAAGCTGGAGGAGATAGAACTTTTGCGTTTATAGTCAATTTGGAGCGTTCTGATATGATACCATCAGTAGCTGAACCATTATTTCAGGATTTTGGAGCCAAGGTTGAATTTCATCCTGTAATGGTATTAGAGGATCTAAAAAAAGCGCTGGAACATATGGGTTAAACTCAAAAGATAGAATTTATCAATTCTATTTAAAGTACCACTAATGACGACTATCGTAAAACAAAGAGCATCTTCATTCATAATTTTTAGTAGGAGATTAATCCCGGTACTAGTATTGGTATCAGATCAGTCACCACCATAAGTCTATTCTATTAATTTTTCCCTCAACTGGCTTTCGAGAGATGGAAAGTTGTTACTTGCGGTAAGAATTCTGAGGATATTTGGCTATGGGATTCCTTAGTGTTATTATATCTTACAATCGTTCTTGTCATTCGCAGGGCCATTTGTGCTAGGTGGTGTCATTAAGATTTTCTATGATTTGGCATTGTATTTTAATTTCAGAAATATAAAGTCAAAAGAGTAATACAAGGTTTAGGCTTAGATCATTAATGTTACTAATGCCTAACTTTGATGCCTACCTCGCGCGGAAATATGCAGAATGAATTTTAGTACTGTGACTCTTTTATTCTTGTACACCCGGTCAATGCGATGATTTGGAGTTGATTAATGAAAAGATTCACTAATAAGTACTCTCTATTTAGTGGTATACATGTCTGATGATAAGCTATTTCAATTATCAAAACACAAGTACATTAATATTGAAACGTATAGGAAGAATGGTACTGGAGTAAGAACTCCCGTTTGGTTTGTGGTTAATCAAGGGTTGATCTATTTTAGGACCGATGCCAAGTCAGGGAAGGTCAAAAGGATTAGGAATAATCCGCATGTTAAGATTGCTCCCTGCAATATAGGCGGAAATGTCGAGGGTTATTGGTATGATGGAAAAGCAAAGTTTTCCGATTCGGCTGAGTCGACAATAGCGTATTCCCTGATTAACAAAAAATATGGTATACTAACGACTTTCATTAGACTATTCAACAAGATAAGGAGTACCAGTCCTTTAGTCATATCGCTAAGATTAGAATAAGTTTGCAAAATATGAACTTGATTGACTATCATTATAATCGGTTAGCAGAATTTAGTGCAAAAATATACGTCAAGATTATTTGAAATTTTTTCAGAAATGGTTGATATTAGTAGGAATCAGGTTGAGCATACTACCATTTTTAAATATTATATTATTTAATATTACATATGAGAAAAACTGGGAAAAAAATCGATTGCACTCAAAGTTCTAATGATACTAGCGCCGAGAGCCGCTCGATTAGACTGGTGACAAAGAGTAACGAAACTCCAGAAGGTGATGGTTTTACAGTACACAGGTCCTTCCCTGCACAGTCCATCCGGTATTTGGACCCTTTTTTACTTTTAGATGAGATGGGTCCACTAGATCTGTTACCAAATGAGACTAAAGGTTTTCCGGAACATCCCCATAGAGGCTTTGTCACTGTTACATATATACTCGAAGGAAGATTTGAACACAAAGATTCACAGGGAAATACCGGAAAGCTTGGACCTGGTGACGTGCAATGGATGACAGCAGGTTCTGGATTGGTTCATTCAGAAATGCCTGAAAAAGAGTTTGCCAAGAATGGAGGAAGGTTACATGGATTCCAATTATGGATAAATCTTCGCAAAATTGACAAGTGGATCAAACCGGATTACCAGGATGTTCCATCCGCAAAAATCCCTCTAATCAGAACCCCAGATGGTAAAGTATCAGTTAAAGTTATCGCAGGAAATTATCATGATATAAAAGCGGTAATTAACACTTTAACTCCTATTATGTATTTGCATTTTACTCTACAACCAGATTCAGAGGTTGTTCAGCCAGTTCCTGAAAATTTTAATTCCTTTGCGTATGTTATTAGTGGCAGTGGTCTTTTTGGTAAAGATAAGACACCGGTCCAAGAAAAGAACTTGATAGTATTCAAAAATGACAGCGAATACATTTCCATCGGATCTGATAATAAGAATCCTTTGGATGTATTGCTTGTTGCTGGAATGCCTTTCAATGAACCTGTAGTACAGTACGGACCATTTGTTATGAACACTAGGGAAGAGATAGATAAAACTTTGGAAGATTATCGGAATGGTAAAATAGGAAAGATTGAATTCTAAACTACAGGGACGTTTGTATTTTAGTTTTTATTTTGTTCTCTTTTTTGTCGATGATGATTCTGTAATATTCTGAACACGTATTTAATCCCGTTCCGCTCTGGCCCTCCCCCTCCTAATAGTCTCTTCTTATTATATAGTTCAGAATTGGTAAGAATGAGATTATGCAGAGTCTAACTATTCATCAGTGTATGAAAAAATCCACAATAGAGAATTACAACGACAAGCTAATTTTGTGTCGCAGTACTCGTGATAAATTTGTGTCTAAACTAATTATAATAAAATGATATCTGGTTGGTTATTTGATGCATATGCTTTAAATGGTAGCATGATTTTCTGGATAAAAAAAGATAATTCATCTACAACTATAAGANTGGAAGATAAAAGCTGGAATCATAAAATCTATGTTGCTTCTGAAAAATCTNTATTAAAATCTGTCATTGAGAATAATGAAATACTTTCGATGGTAAAAGAATATCATTTTATCTCGAAATATGAATTGATAACGGATACGAAGAAATCCCAAGTTCTTGAACTGGAGTTAAAAGATCCTACCTACGCGTTAAAATTAGCAAAAAAAATTGAGAAAATGGGAAGATTTGGACAAAGCCGACTATATAATGTAGACATATTACCAGAACAATCCTATTTTTATGAACATGATGTTTTTCCCCTCATGAAATGTAAAGTTCATGTATCTAATTCAACACTCAATTGGATAGATAATGAAGATGATGTGTGGTCTACAGAATATGAGTTACCATTATTTAATAACATACACCTAAAAGTATATCCAAAAACAAAGGAAGGAAGGATACCTAGATTTACAGATGTAATTGCATTAGTATCTATACAAAAGGGTGACACAAGTAAAGACACTATTTACATTCAGGGTTCTGAAATAGATATTTTATATCAACTTGTTAAAGAAGTAGAAAAAATTAATTCCGACTTTATTCTAACAGAATATGGAGATTCGTTTACATTTCCTTATCTGACATATAGATCGGAAATCAATCAGGTAAATTTAGTCCTAGATAGAGAGGGTATACCTTTATGCAAACCTAAGAAAGATGGGACATCATATTTCTCTTATGGCAGGATGTATTTCAAACCATTAGCTACAAAGTTACTTGGAAGAATACATATTGACACAAATAATTCATTTGTTCTAAATGAATCTGGTCTTCAAGGATTGTACGAACTTGCCAGAATTTGTAGATTGCCATTACATTCAGCATCCAGAGCGTCTATTGGGAAGTGTATGAGTAGTCTACAATTCTATAATGCCGTGAGAAACAATATACTTATTCCATGGAAGCCCACATTGGCAGAACATCCAAAGTCACTTGGAGATCTTTTAATTGCCGATCGCGGTGGTTTGATATTTGAACCAATTATGGGCGCACATGAAAAAGTTGTTGAACTTGATTTTGTTTCTCTTTATCCTACTATAATGTTTAAAAAAAACATATCTGCTGAGACTGTAATTTGTAATTGTTGTTCTCATTCTAAGTTACGTGTTCCAGAATTACTAAATTATCATATATGTGAAAAAAGAAGAGGAATAGTCCCTTTATCATTAGAAATATTACTTAAAAAGAGAGCACATTATAAAGACAAGAGAAATTCAACCACAGATCCCGAATTAAAAAGGATTTATGATGCGAGACAAACTGCTCTCAAATGGGTTTTAGTTACAAGTTTTGGCTATCTAGGTTTTAATAATGCCAAATTTGGTAGAATAGATGCGCATATTGCAGTATGCGCTTTTGATAGACAGATTTTATTACAAACAGTAAGGATAGCAGAATCACAGGGATTTAAAATCCTTCACGCCATAGTAGACTCCATATGGATACAAAAAAAAATGTTGTAAACAATGATTATAAAAGTTTAAAAACTGAAATAGAAAACAAGACAGGATTTCCAATTTCATTAGAAGGCATATACAAGTGGATTGTATTTGTTCCTTCAAAGAGTAATACTATTTTGCCAGTTTCTAATCGTTAATTTGGTGTCTTTGAAGATGGAACTGTGAAAATGAGGGGAATTGAAGCAAGAAGACACGACACTGCCGAATTCTTTTCAAATGTTCAACAAGGAATCCTGAACATAATGTCAGAAGCTAATTCAATTAAAGAAGTCAGAGATTTGATGCCAAAAGTCAGAAAGTTTTTTCAATTGCATCTAGAACTTTTAAGATATAAGAAGGTTCCCATAAATGATTTGGTTCTAACAAAGAGGATATCTAAAGATGTAGATGAATATGAAAATAGAAATACGGTGGAACTGGATGCATTACTCCAATTAAAGCATGCAGGCAAATCTCTTAAATCAGGACAAATTTTGAAATTTGTATTAACTGATTATTATCNGAAAAATTCGAGAAAAAGAAGCGTCCCGGTTGAATTGATAAATTCAAAGACCGTGTATGATGCAAAAAGATATTCTGAATTATTGGCAGAAACCTGTAATTCTGTCACAGAACCATTTGGACTAAAGTTGACAAATGAATTATAATTTTATATTAAATTATGTATCAGATTTGTTTACTTTTAGTACCAATATCTAGAACGATTATTTTCATCTGTCAGTTTTTGCAAGAGGGTCGGTGGAGTAACTTTAAGCGCAGCAGTATATATTAAAGAAAAATTTTTTATTACAATCAGTATAACTAACAATAAAAAATCCTAAAATATTGCGTATTTAATTACCAAGTTGTATTTTATTTTCTTCTTTTATTGGCCCATTTCACTTTCAATTGATCCAAAAGCTCAAAGTTTTCATAAATAAATGGTCTTGTTTCTCTCATCCCTTCTATTACGGATTTTGCCCTCTGCCAAAAAGGACTTGGGTTAAAGACATCAAAATAAAGATTAGTATCAATCATTTGTCTTTTTACCAAAGTACCTGACAGTTCAAAAAAACCACAAACACGAGTAAAATGGCATCTCTCCCTAGATGTACCCTGATATTTTTGTTTATATTCTTCGTAGCTTTTTGCACTAAAATCTTCCAAAAACCAAAGAATAGAATCTCTGTTTCGATCATAAATCTCGTAGAGTGAAAATAGGTTATCTACGTCTTTACCTGCCAACATAGTTAATAGGAAATAATGAATTAAATATTTTTCATTACTTGTATACGAATACTTTTCATCCGATTCAAACTACGAAAGTATTGAGTGCGAACTACTGTAACATCTGCCAGATCTTACTCATGTACTTAAAGAAGCAAGACTGGCCATTAATTTATAATAAATTATATCAGATGAAGCTGGCTTTTAAGATCCTTTGCCCGGTTTCTAATTGTCACTTCTGTTACTCCTGCTGCTTCTGCAATGTCAATCTGCCTTATTGTTTTCCCATCCAGTTGAAGTGATACATATAATACCGCTCCGGCAAATCCCATGGGATCCTTTCCAGCAGAAAATTCTTGCTCGAGAACTTTTTTCATAAGGTCTCTAGCATGTCTTATTGTCCTTTCANTCAACTCAATTTTATTTNCTATCTTGTCTATACATTGGAAACAATTTACCTGCGGTATTTTTCTCTNCAAGTGAAATACAATTTCCCTNTAAATTTTNGCAATAGTCTTCCTTCTTAAATTACTGGTTTCTGCAAGTTCATCAATTGTTCTTGACACACCCAGTTCTCTACATGTTATATAAAGACATGCCACTAGGACAGCGTTTATAGTTCTACCTCTTATCAATCCAGCTTCCTGGACCTTTCTATATGTATATGCAGTTTTTTCAACTACGGAAGGTGTAAGGCCCAACTTATCCTTCAATCTGTTCAATAATAAGAAGGCAGTTGTAAAATTACGAGAAGAGCTATCGCGATACATAGTTCTTGAATCCCATATCCTTAGTCTATTCATTCTAGCTTGCATACCTGAATCAATGTATTGGCCGGTAGAATCTTTGTTTGTTTTGCCAATGACTGTTGACAGATTCATATCATGAACTGCAAGAGAAAAAGGCAATCCAGTTCTACTCTTATCAGTTTCGCGATCCTTGAAGTTCGTCCACTCTTTACCAATTTCTTCTATACTATCCCGAACTACTGTTCCGCAGTTACTACACACTAGTTCTCCAGATACTGTATCTGTGACCATCTTATTTTCTTTGATATTGCACGTCGAACACGTAATTAGCTTTGACATTATAACGGTTAATTATTTATATATACGTCGATCAAGTATTTAAGTATTTTGATCTTTATGAATTACCTAAAATCGTATTCACACTAATGTTTGAGTTCTGGTTCCCGCAATTAGTTAACTTATTGCAGTTTTTAATATCAATTATGATACTTTTATTGAGATCTTAATATTCAAAGCTAAAATCACCAGACAGAAAATTCAATTAATTGAAAATAATTTAGAAACTTGTATCCTTTTTATAATATATTATGTATATAATAGTAGACTGACCATGATGGTCGAATCAAGTTCAAGGTTGATGCAATATCATCTATTTGAACAAAATACACAGGATATATCAATTACAGATAATCTTGATAATGAAATAGAATGTCCAAGATGCCATGATGTTATGACTTTATTCTCTGGTTTTGATTTTCTGTATTATCAGTGCGAAGAGTGTCATTTACCACTGTATGCATCATCCAATCAATTTGTTAAACTATGATTACGAATCGGTGTAATTCAACTTGTAATACTTAAGGCTCCGATATTTCAAAAACTAAAAAATTTCGAATGAATTAAGAAAATCTCTGCTCTACATACAACATTTATTTTAAAGTAACGTAATATGATCTTTATTTAAATGTTCAGAGTAGAAGAATCTGTAACTTATTTGCTCATTGTTGGATTGTTTGCTGTAGTATATCAAAATTCATTTTGCTGTACTGTTGTTTATTCTCAGGAAGCTGATCTCAAATATACAAAACAATTAGGAACGAAGGGCATTGAACGAGGACAGTTCACTAATCCGCATAGTCTTGCAGTTGACAATATTGGTAACATTTACGTAGGTGACACAGGCAATAAACGAATTCAAAAATTCTCTCCAAATGGTACATTTATTTTGAGTTGGGGTTCTGTAGGAAGTAATGACGGACAATTTTCGGGTTTGCATGATCTTGCGGTAGATCCTGAAGGGAAGTTCGTATATTCTGTTGAGCTCAAAAATCATCGAGTTCAAAAATTTGATTCTAGTGGGAGCTTTATCACAAAATGGGGATATAACGGGACAGGTGGTCGCGACTCGATGAGAGCGCCACATCAAATAGTGGTAAATTCTGTCGGGAATGTCTACTTGACAGATCCAAATGGTAACCAGATTCTAAAGTATTATGATAATGGTACTTTTATAGGAACCATTGGATCAGCAGGTACGGATCCTGGAAAATTTAATGGCCCTCATGGAATTGCAATCGATGCTAAAGATAATTTTTACGTAACTGATATGAAGAATTATAGAATTCAGGTTTTTGATAATAAAGATACATTTGTAAGACAATGGGGGTCTTCGGGGCTTGGAGCAGACCAATTATCTGAAACTGTTCCGGGCATCGCGATTGATAACAATAATCATGTGTATGTCGTTGATAAAATAAAATCTCGAGTCCTAATGTATGATAACACAGGCAACTATTTATCCAATTGGGGATCTGATGGCAATGGTCCTCAACAACTGCACAAGCCAGAGGATATTGCTGTCAATAATCAAGGCGATATTTACATCACTGATACAAGGAATTCCAGACTTCAGATGTTGCATCTGGAATAATAAAGACGTTTTTGGCGTTCCTTTAGATTAGAGTTATTCGTCGTTAAAACTAAGAAGTATGAGATATCTCAAATAGTTTCTCTTCACTTGAAGACGACTCTAGCACCATCGCTGATTTTATTCAAAAAATTCTCTTCTTCGGTACTATGCCCTATAATTTTTCCCACTATATTTACAGGAGAATAGGTGAGAATTTCTCCGGACTTACTAATCGGAGTGGGTCCAAAAAAGAGACATAAGGCTCCTCCTTCCGGCCAATATGCAACATCGAATAAATTTACCTTTATTTTAGCATTTTCGGGTCCTTCTGCAATTTGAGTCTTTTCTGTATATAGCTCATCACCCCATCTATGGATGCTAACTTCAATAGGTAGATTTTTAATTATTTTCTGAACGGTTTTTGGAGAATGCGAATCATCCAGTTCTACTGAAATCTCTCCCTCAACATCCTGAAAAATAACTCTAATCTGTTTCTTCATTGTTTCTACAGAACTTGCATATATATTAAATTCTCCTGCGGTCGACAATCTTCGACCGATGCCATGGTCTTGTTCTAACTTTCTGTTTGCACTCCTTACAACGTAAGACTAGTTTTGGATATTTCAACTCGCATATAGAGCAATAATTGTAAAAGTTGTAATCAATTCTGCTAGGTATCCGTTTTGTCTGAACTTTTTTTCCATCAGACTTAAGCAGGCTTGGGGCTAAAGAGTTATGGTCCTTAGAAACTGCAAGTTTCGTATCATAAAATGAATCTCCCAATAGTTTTGAGTTGGGATTGTCCTCTTCAACCTGAGATAAATCGTTACTCTTGAATAATCCCATTTAAAATCCCCTCATAACATGAAATAAAAAAAAATAAAAAAATAATTTAGTTGACTAGTTCGACTAGTCAATTTTTATTTCTTTGGATTTTGATTTTATAGGTTTTTTGAGCTGTATTCTTAATTCTAATATTCCGTTGATGTAACTTGCCTTTGTAGACTCAGCGTCTAATTCTTTATTTACTGGAAGCTCTGTATGATATTTCTTGTTGCCTTTTTCAGCGTGTATCGTTACCAATCCTTCATCCAGTGTTACCTTTACATCCTCTTTAGTTATTCCAGGCATCTCCGCTGTAATTATCATTATATTCTCTTTTTCGTTGATTGATGTATCTACAAGTGGCTTGCGGACGGTACTTCGTTCAACCAATCCTTTGACTGAAGGTCTCACATTCCCAAATTCTCTTATATGAGGCTTTCCCTCCGGTCCAATCGTAATTTGATATCCATAGTAGTACGGTAATGTCTCTGACGCTGTATCACCGGATTCTCTTACTGTCCTGAATACTCTGTTCAGCATATCCTCAGCTTCTGAAAATTCCCTATCTATCTGTTCAAAAAATCTATCTCCAAATCCCCACGGATCTTTCCACAAATCTAGCATTTCACCTTACATTATGTAATGGATATTACAATATATATATATTTCTTCTACAAATAAATCCTTTGTGACTTAACTTAAATAAATTATGAATATCATGACTCCCAAATTCAATTGGATGTTAGTGTGATCCTTATTCAATGGAAAACAACTACAAAATTCTTTTATATATGGCTAGAGAATTCGAATCCAGAATTTGTTTGCTTCTTTCATTTAGAACCATAGCAATTTTAATTATTTTGTCAGGAATATTCCTAGTCTTCTCTTCTAATTTCATTATGCATCATGAAGGTGGCGTCCTGGCAAAGCCAGGAAAAGATAATCCCGGGAAAGGGCACGGAAAAAATAAGAATAATAATTCAGGAGAAGATCGGCAAAAAGATAAACCAAAAGATAAACCAAAAGATAAACCAAAAGATAAACCAAAAGATGAACCAAAAGATGAGCAAAATAAGATACAGGTTGAAACAGACATTTACAAAGGTTTTGCTTTTGATATTGACGGTAATAACGTTAGTAAAAGCTTTAATTTTGCTGCAGTTGGAGATTTTGGATGTTCAAGTAACGCTGAAAAAACAGTTGACAATATTCAAAAAAATAAACCTGAATTGGTATTACCATTAGGAGACCTTTCATATCAAAAAAGTGCCAACTGTTGGTTTGATATGATGACACCACTTAAAAATAAAATATTTACGACACTAGGGTACCATGATGTCAATGATGGACAAGCAAAAATGGATCAATATTATAAAAGCTTTGAGTTAGATAAACCGTACTATTCATTCGATTATGGAAAAGTACATTTTATAGTGATGGCTTCAGAATCGAATTTTGAAAAAAGTTCTGAGCAATATAATTTTGTAACTCAGGATCTTGAAGAAACGTCAAAAAAGAAAGATGTTAATTGGATAATAGTAACCAGCTATGGACCATTTTACACATCACCATCTAAACATACATCGGAAAAGGATCTTAGGGATATCTATCATCCACTGCTTGAAAAATATAATGTTGATTTGGTTTTGCAGGCACATAATCACAACTATCAGAGAACATTTCCAATATCATACAACCTCGGGGATAGTTCTATACCAACAGTAACCAATCAATTTACTACGGGTTATAACAGCCAAACAGATGGCATAGTTTTTGCAATAGTAGGCACAGGCGGAGAAGGTTTCTATCCTTTAGATGGTCAAGCATCCTACACGGCCACTCAATTTGACAGATTCGGATTTCTAAATATAGATATTAGCAATGGGAATCCGCATACCAAGTTAACTGGAACATTTTATGACAACAAGGGTGCCGAAGTGAGAGACCAATTCACAATTGAAAAAGAAATTAAAAATAATGGAAATTAGTGATTGATTATAGAAATTCAGATTAACAATAATTGACTCTAGTAAAAGGCATTCTTATTACAGTGGGCCCAGCGCAGTAGGGAGCCACTCGCCTACAAAAGTAGTTATGATCCAAATGGCAACCGCAACTATCAATGCTTTTAGCCACCCCATTCGATAGATAGCTTTTAAAGCCAATAGCCATGCTATTCCTCCAAGTGCCGCCGAAAGCAAACTGTGTCCTAGTGCAATAAAGGCAATATAGTACACTATTGAACCTATAATCGCGGCAAAAAAAGCCAATTTCACGCTTCTTCTTTGTCTCATAAAAAACGTGACTACATAAATTACGACAGTAGAAATTAGTAGTCCGACTAGGAAACGAATAACAGCATCAAGGTTTTCAAATGCCATGGATACACCCGATGTGTATACTGACTTAAATAAATGATTGGCGGTCCGACCGTTTAACCAATTTATAGTTTGTAAACCAACTAATAACATGAACAAGTCTAAATCAAAGACAGTAAATATTATAGGTATAGACACAGGAATTTCCGGAGAGAATTTACAAAAAATTGCTAATATCCTAAATGATGATTTGGCAGATGAGTACTTACTATTGACAAAGACCAAAAATTACCATTGGAATGTTGAGGATCCAAGATTCAACGATCTGCACAAATTTTTCGAAGAACAGTATGAACTTATAGATGCATCTATCGACGAAATCGCCGAAAGAGTAAGGGCATTGGGAAGCAAGACTAGAGCTACTTTGAAAGAATTCATCCATTCTTCACAAATCCGTGAAGACATAGGTTCATTCCCCAATGCAGATACAATGCTAACGAACCTTTTATCGGACCATGAAACCATAATAAAGACGCTCAGGAAAAACATCAAAGAATGTCAAGAGTTAAATGACGAGGGAACAGCTAACTTTCTAACAGATAAAATGGAACAACATGAAAAAATGGCGTGGATGTTGAGATCTTTTATAGTCTGATCTTTGATATTCACGACAATAACTGAACTTCTGCTGATGAATTTACAATTTTAAATCAGGACATCGTTTCTGCTATTCGAATAAACGAAACTGAAAAGAATAATATGAAAAAGCATAAAGGGAGTTGCTGAAATTTAATGAGTCCTCTTTCACGATCTTTAAATAAATCCTATATCACTAAGATTCTATATGCTTTTGACAAGAACAAGTAAAATTCTGACTGCTCCAATTATCGTAACTTTACTTGTAATGGTGCTATATTCCGGTCAAACCCATGGTCAGTCAGTGTCAGTTAACCCTAAAGTCGTTCATGCAGGTGGTGGGAACGCTACATCACCGTTGCTAGATTACGTGCCTCAACAGGTAGGAATTAAGGCAGGCGAGAGTATTATTTGGGATAATCCAACAACTGTAGCAGAACCACATTCTGTGATATTTATGAAAGACAAGAAATTTTTGCGGATTTTGTAGTTCCATTTATTGTAACGAATTCAACCCAGTTTCAGTCACCTCAACAGGGGTCCAATACTGAACCAATCATTGTACCATCTCAATCGGCAGATTCAAAAGTGGTAATGACTATAAACGCAAGAGCATTCAACCCTGTGGCTATTGATTCTAAAGGTAACGTAACATACCTAAAGCCTAATTCTCAATATAGTATGGACGGTACTGAGAGCTATATTAATTCCGGCTGGCTCTGGCCAAATGAATTAGCTCCTCCTGGGGGACCGGCGATCAATAACTTTACTGTCACGTTTGAAAAAGCAGGAACATATAGTTACGTTTGTAACATACACCCTTGGATGACAGGATTAGTAACTGTAAATTAAAAAGCTTAATCTAATTTATTCAAGTAATCATGGAACGCCCAAGGATATTCAAAACGACCTTGTAATTACTTACAGACTTGAGACTAATAACTCAATCCCATACTGTTGACATTGGCCGTTGTAGAAAAAAGTAGTAAAAAATAAAGATTTTTTTCTTTTTATCACCGTTTAATTCAGGGAAGCGAAGGGATCCTTCTCATTGGTATTAATGTTTGTTCCTGTGTCAGTGTCTGTGTCGACAAATTCATCATTATCCGATTGATCGGTGTTTCCTATATGTTGGCTGATTCCTCCAACAGCTGGATTGGTATTTGTAGGTTTACTTTGGTCAGAAGATTCTGATTTATCTTGACCATTTTGAGATATCTGTTTGTCGTCTGTAGGTGGATCATTACTAAGTTTTGTTGTCATTGCTGGTTTGTTGTTGTTGTCAGCTTGTTCTATTTGTTCATCTGATATCAGCATGGATTTGTCCTCTTTTGGAGAATCATTACTAAGTTTTGTT